>Ga0114952_1000792_pt1 | contig 30185 bp, 27 predicted proteins | sample SidtaG_2_FD_87303 | JGI IMG/M metagenome (GOLD analysis project Ga0114952, IMG submission 87303) | Marine algal microbial communities from Sidmouth, United Kingdom - Sidmouth_Asex2 metaG | ecosystem: Host-associated > Algae > Red algae > Unclassified | place: Sidmouth, United Kingdom | collected...
GACTCGGCTGGATAAGCTTCGAAGTCGATCTTTTTGATGTTCTGTCATGGTATACCTCCCGGATTGAGGTAATGGTATCAAATTGAAGTATCGGATTCACCCAGGCTTACCGGAAGGACACAATGGACTTGAGCAATTCCTCTTTTCTCGAGGATCTTATATTTGGGCCGATGATCAAAGTTATATTCAATATTTATTAAGCCCAGTCATTGCCTTCAAGTTTTCTCATCAACTAATTATTCTACTTCACTCTTTAGCTAGTTTTTTATTACCAGTCCTCGTTTTCCTGAAACTAAAAGTGAATAGGTTTGCTGCTTTTTTTATCTCTTCCTATCTATTTTTAAACTACAGCCTCCTTAACCAATCACATGATTTGATGCATCCCGAAACTTTCGTGACTCCTGTTTTATTCTTATGGGCCAACTCTGTTTTTAGCGGAAAAAAGTTACTTTTTTATCTTTGTGGAATGTATTGTTTGATTTGTAAGGAAGATATTTCAATTTATCTTTCTAGTTTTATATTTTTCTCTTTGGTGTTTAGCCTTGATTATAAGATTGCTCGAAAACATTTAATATTCATGTTTATAATGAGTTGTTTTTTGTTTTTTATCAATTTACAGGTTATTCAACCATATTTTGCGGCACAAACTTGTACTTACTTAGGGACAAAGGCCTCTGACTCTTCTCATACATTGCCTTGGTTGCAGGGATTGTACTCAAATTTCACTAACTATCAGTATTACGTATCAGTATTTTTTAAGTTCGAAGTTTTAAGATATCTATTCTTAACATTATGGCCTTTGATCTTTTTGCTACCTCTGTCATATAAGTGGTTTTTCTTAGCTTTGGCTCCCATTGGAGTGAATATCATTACAGGGTCTGAGTATCTTATTAGTTCTAAATATCACTATGACCATAGTGTTGTTCCTATTGTTGGTTTTATTGTTGTCTATCACTTATTTAAGAAGAGATTTATTTTTATTCGATCATTCGGGATTTTTTCACTCGCTTTATATTTACATTTTAATTTTTCAAATTATTCAATGAATCAATATAAGCAAGCAACATTTTGGAGTGTTCCTGAAACAACTAAGATTTCATCATACAAAGCAATAGATTCACTCATTCCCGATGGAAGTATAGTATCGGCTCCCTCTTGGAATTTACCGTATTTTATTGGTAATAAGAAAAAAGTTTATATGTTTCCTAATCCATTTAAAAGTGAATATTTTGGGATTTACACAAAGTGCAATATTAGCACTAATGCCACAGCCGAGTATTTTATTACGAGCGAAAGATTTATGAATGAGGTTAAAGAAAATATCAGTAATAAGATTAAAAGAGAGTACATTCTTTATAGAGAATTTCCGTTTGAAAATAATAACCTACTCCAATTATTTAAACACATGGATGCATTGTAAGATAAAGAGTTGAGAGTAATATGTTCTCAAATCTTAAGTTAAATTAATTTTTCTTAACTATACATATTTTTCTATGCCAGAAGCTATTACTTTACTTTCGAGTTTGAAACTTGTGATTGAGTAATGGACTCTAATTAGGATTGATTTTCATCACGAAGTTTATCAGAATCTATACTACTCAACCAACGAATCAAGCAGAGAGTTTGTACAAGTTGTTACTTCATAGATGTTCTTTAGCTCGTAATCTCTAAGTTTCATGTTGACCATAGGATTTTTTATTTGTGCATAGACTTCACTCATCACTTCTTTTAATCTGTTTAATTTCCCAGAGTCAATTTCTCCTTTGAAGAAATTTAAACCGAGCTTGTTTTTAAAAGAGTGATAATAAATCTTTTGCTTAGTGATACTTTGAAAGCTTAACAGCTTATTTTTAGACATTCCTATATCATCATTATATATAGATCCCCAAACGCCACTTTTACTTATTTCTTCCTCTAGTCTTCCTTCTTCGTATTCATTATATTTAGGTTTATCCTTGACCATCAAAAAATAATAATTCCAGAGAGTATCTAAGATCTTTTCTTTAAAGTGTTTAATCCCATGTATTGCAAGTTCTAGTTCTTGGCCGCCAGTTTCCTCTTTTTCCATGTAAGAAAGAAACATTTTTTCTAAGTTTCCACACTGAGACTGCAGAGAAGGGTGTTCTATTTCTACCTTGTTTAAAAAGCCAACGAAGTAACTTGATGATTGGTGAATGATGTCACTTTTAGGCGTTAGGGTAGAGATCAAGTCTTTAATGTTAAACCTGTTTTGAACAGCTTGAGAGCCTATTTTATCACATGTATAATTTGATCTTTGGAAGTTAATATTGGGGGCTAATGAGATTTTCGATTCTGGCACACCATTCATAAAGTTATAGATACTTTCTATGGAAGAATTTGTTTCATTAAAATAAAGCTTAGAAGCAGTGATATCATCATATCTGCTCCCTCCCCATTTGAATTCAAATGGTCTGATTTTCTCTTGTGATTCCAACAAGGATACTTTTACTCCAGAAACACCCTCTGAGAGGTAATAAAGATTCTTACTAGATGAATCTTGGTTATCAAAACTAACTCTTATATTAGTCAATCTATCAATAGGGGCTAATTTATATTCATTATTAATGTATTCATATTGAAAAAGTACTTCTGATCTAGTCCAGAAAGAAATCTTTTTATAAGGATTATTGCTATTATTAGCTTCACATGTGACTTGATCTTGATCTTGATACCAATTTCCGTGAATAAGAGCAGAAAGCTTCTCTTGAGAGTAAGAATTTATTCCGAGTAATAACAAGGTTAATAGAGTTTTATTCATCGAAGTCCTCTGGGTTCATTGGTTCTGATTCTATGTTTAAATGAAGAATTCAGAATACTGATACATTTAGATGAAACATAATGGTTATATTCGATTATGAATAGTCGTAGCGTATAATTTACAAAGCTAAAGCGATAGGAAGTGCTCCAGATTCTTGAAAGGCCCTTTACTAGTTGCGTTATTAAACAGCAGACAAAGGGCATAAGTTGCATTTACAACCAGAAAAATTTGTAAGCTTATTTATGAATGTAAATATGACCTAAGTCATTTTATCCCTAGCAAAACTTAATTTTCTTTTATACTTTCTAAATAACTTGATGGAGGAAGTATGAAATCACTATTTAGAATAAATTATTTAATGTTGGTAGCGATTTTACCGACAATTTTATTGGCCCAAGTAAATCATCGAAATGGTGAAAATTTATGTGTTCAGACTCGCATGAGTAATGTCTCAGGTGCAAGTTATGACTACTCCAGGCAAGTTTGTAGAGGGATGCAATTCTCCCAAGCCAGATGTATTCAAGTTAGAATGTCATTAGTAAATGGTGCAGGTTTTGATTACTCTAAAAGTCAGTGTGTAAATGTCTCACTTACACAAGTTAGGTGCATTGACGCGAGAATGTCTTTAGTTAACGGTGCAAATTTTGATTACTCTAAGGGACAATGTAAAGACGTTGTAAGAGGACAATTGGGATGTATTAAATCAAGAATGGCTTTGGTAAATGGGGCAAACTTTGATTATTCTAAAAACCAATGTAAAGGTGTGACGAGAGGACAGCAGAGGTGTATAAAGTTGAGAATGTCGTATGTAGATGGAGCTAACTTTGATTATTCGAAGGGACAATGCAAGGCCATGACAATTGAGCAGGTCGCATGCATAAAAAATAGAATGGATCATGTGAACGGAGCTAGCTTTTCTTACTCTAAACAGCTTTGTACGCGTTAATTATTACCATAATACTAAATAAGAATTTTAAAAAATAAGGCCTTTATGATCGAAATAGGACAAATAAACAGCTTAACAGTTAAGCGTGAAACAAGCTCGGGTTACTATTTAAGTGATGATGAAGACAGTGGAGAGGTTTTCTTGCCACCTGCTATGGCACCAGATGACGTTGAGATTAATCAAAGGCTAGAAGTTTTTATCTATATAGATACAAAAGATAATTTAATCGCAACCTCAGAGGTTCCGTATGCCGTTGTTGGAGAATATGCTCTTCTTGATGTCTTAGATGTTGTTGAATTTGGTGCATTCTTTGATCATGGAATAGAAAAAGACCTTCTTGTTCCCGCTAATGAGCAAAAGATTAAAATTCGACAAAGAGATAGAGGAAGCTATCTTGTTAGGATTTGTAAAGAGGAAGGAACAGATAGGATTTTTGGGACTACAAAGTTTGGAAAATATCTAGAAAATTGTAGCTTTGATATATCTGAGGGAGATAAAGTTGAATTTGTTCCTGTTGAAACGTCGGAGCTTGGGTATAGAGTGATTATAAATAGGAAATATATTGGATTAATTTATCGTAATGAAATCTTCAAAGAAATTAAAATTCGTGAGGTTTACGATGGTTATGTCAAAAAAATACGCTCTGATGGTTTCGTCGATATTTCGATGCAAAAACTAGGAATAAAGAATCTTGATGACTCTAAGAAAGTTATTTTAAATCATCTTTTTAAAAATGGAGGACGAACTCACCTCTATGATAAAAGCTCCCCGGAAGAAATAAAGAAAATCTTGGGTATGAGTAAGAAAACATTTAAGAATGCATTGGGGATGCTTTATAAAGATAAGATGGTTAAACTTCATAAAGATGGCACAGAGTTGCTTCATAAAAAAAGAAATAATCAAGAGTGAGAGAATTTTAAGTTCTTGCAAACAGATAATTGTGATTAAAAATAGTCGTTTTTAGAGATTATTCTTGTATGGGCCAACCTAATTCGCTTCTTGATAAAACTCAACTCTTTAATGGATTAAGATTAGCATTTTCAGGGATTTTTATAGTCCGAATAGGGAAAGGGATATTAAAGTTGGAGTTTTCAAGCTCTGTCTTTACTGCAATGGTGGCTTCACTTTTAGCCTTAAAGAAATTAGTCTTAGGGAAACTAATCCAGCCATAGGCAATGATATTCACTGAACTTGCACCTAAGTTATTCACATAAACTTCAGGCTGAGGATTTGAAAGTATACCATCAACCTTTTCTAAAGCACTTTTTACGATCTTTACTCCTTGTTGCGGATCATCTTCGTATCCAATACCAACCTCGATTTCAATTCTTCTTTTTCCAAACTTGCTATAATTTATAAGCTCATTTGTTGTAAAATCTTTATTGGGAATATAAATGTTTTGACCATTAAAGTTTCTAATAAGAGTTTCTCTTAATCGAACCTTAATGACTTTACCAGTAGTTCCATTAATCTCAATGATGTCACCGATATTTAGAGGTGAGCGAACTGCAAGCATAATACCTGACATGAAATTTGCTGCTAAATCTTGAAATGCAAAACCAAGAGCAAGACCAATAACACCAACCCCTGCAAGCATTGAAAAAACAGTCTTTTGTAAATCAAGAACAGCCAAGGCTAGTATAATTCCGATGATAAATATTAAAATTCCGCATGTGCTAGATAATAAGTGTTCTAAGCTTTCGTTGAAATATGTTTTTTTAAGTATACGTCTTGTGAGTTTATATCCCCATTTACTAAGTCCATAAAATATAAGAACTACAAAAATTGCAATAATTAGATTGGGCAGCATTTTTATTAAGCCTGTACCCCAGCCTTCAAGTTTATCAAATAATTTATTAAGTCCTTCTGAGAGAAAGTTCATATCCATAGTGTTTGTATCCTTTATAATACTTTAACAGAATAAAAGAATAATACTTGAGAAGCTCAACTAGGTTTTGTGTACTTTCTTAAACATTTAATTAATAAGTTTACTTATCATTATCTTTTTATCACGAACATTTTCTCTATAGTCATATCTTTCATTGTATGACCTATCCCACCAACACCAAGGCCTGACCTTTTATAACCACCAAATGGCATCCAATCTACTCTAAAAGCTGTATGATCGTTCACCATAATTGTCATGCCTTCTAAGTTTTCTATCGATTTCATTGTCACATCTAAGTCATTAGAAAAAACAGATGCTTGAAAAGCATAATCAAGTGAATTGGCTTGTTCAATTGCATCATCTAATTTTTCATACTGATAAAGACAAACAACTGGACCAAAGATTTCATTCGTTGAGACCTCACAGTCTTTTGGTGGATCAAGTAACACTGTGGGAGCATAACAAGTTTCAGAGATCTTCTCTCCTCCACAAAGCAACTTTGCCCCGCCGGCAATAGCTTTCTCTACCCAAGAATGAATTCTATCAACTTCTTTGGGTGAAATAAGAGGACCAACTTCAGTCTCTTTTAGAGTTGGATCACCCACTTTAAGTTTTTTTACTGACTCAACAAGTTTTTCACTCAAGACATTTATAATTTTTTTATGGGCAATAATTCTTTGTACTGAGACACACACTTGTCCAGCGTGATGAAATCCGCCCTTGGTTAACAGGGGAATTGCTTTTTCTATGTCGGCTGTATGATCGATGATGGCCGGAGCTACTCCTCCATGTTCAAGGGCACACGTTGCTCCAGGAGAGAGTTTTGATCTTAAGCTCCATCCAACTTTAGCCGAACCAATAAATGTTAAAAATGAAACTCTTTTATCTTTTACTATTTTCTCACTAACTTCACTTTTACAGATGATCATTTGGCACCAATCTTTAGGTAAGCCCACTTCATATAAAATATTAATTAAATTTCGACATGAGAGAGGAGTCTTTCTAGCAGGCTTAACGATCACAGGGCATCCAACGGCAATAGCAGTTATTACTTGATGAATAATTAAATTGAATGGATGGTTGAAAGCACTGATAGCAAAGACCACACCACGAGGATCTTTTCTCGTATAGGCCACTCGATTAGCTGAAGATTTATTTAGATTCATAGGAATTTCAGTTCCATGAAAATGACTTAATTCCTTGATGGCAACTTTTATCCCGTTGATAGCTCGATCTACTTCAACTAAAGAATCTGTTAAAGGCTTACCCCCTTCTTGGGCGGCTTGTAAGGCTAAAGCTTCTCTTCTTTGTTCAATTATATCAGCCGTCTTATTTAAAATACTTATTCTTTCTTCAGCTCTGATCCATTGTTTTCTATTTTTAAATAATGAGTATGACGTTTCTAAGATTTTCAACGCCTCTTTCTCGCTCGTTAGTGGAAGAGTCTCTATTTTTTTTTGATCAAATGCACTTAGAACTTCTATGTTTTCCATTTTTTCTCCTCTATAAGATACAAGTTTTTTCTTTTAATTCTTTTAAGAACAATTCTTCGTTCTCTGAATAATCAACGGGGACTTCGACAAGATGAACTCCACCTTCTGAGAAGCAATTTTTTAAAACTTCTGTAAGCTGTCCAGTTTCAGTTATTCTTGCTCCCTTTGCACCGTAAGATTGTGCATACTTTATAAAATCAGGGTTTTGAAACTCTAAACCGAAATCTGGAAATCCTAAACCACTTTGTTTCCATCTAATCATACCAAAGGCATCATCTCTAATAATAAGAACAGTTAAGTTAAGCTTGAGCCTGATAGCAGTTTCAATTTCTTGTGAATTCATCATAAATCCACCATCTCCACAAATAGCTACAACATTTCGATCTGGATGAACTAGACTTGCGGCAATGGCCCCGGGTAGTCCAGCTCCCATTGATGCGAGGGCATTATCAAGTAAAACGGTGTTTGGTTCATGGGCTCGATAATTTCTAGCAAACCAAAGTTTATACATTCCATTATCTAAAGATAAAATATCTTTATCTTTAAGAGCATCTCGAACATCACTTACAATTCTTTGTGGAATATTAGGAAAACTTGTTGAGTCTGACTTACTATAGACGTGTTGGTCAATCTCAGTCTTGACTCTCTCGTAATAGCTATTATCACAATGATCAGAAAGTTTAATGCGCATTGATAGATCGTTTAGACTTGTACCAATGCACCCAATAACTTCATGATCTGGAAAGTAAACATCATCCATTTCTGCAGGAGTATAGTTTATGTGAATGATCTTTTGTGATCCATTTTGTTCCATGAAAAATGGTGGTTTTTCACTTACATCGTGACCAACATTAATGATTAAGTCAGCTTTGGAAATTGCACAATGAATATAATCATTATCAGAAAGAGCAGTTGTCCCTAAACATTTTGGATGTCTTTCATCGACTGCTCCTTTTCCCATTTGAGTCGTGAAAAAATAAAGTCCTGTTTTATCAACAAAGTTTCTAAGTGCCTTATGAGTTTTATTTCTGTTGGCTCCGGAGGCAATAAGAAGTAAAGGGTGCTTAGCCTCCATGATCATTTTTGACGCTACTTCTAAAGAAGTTATTGCAGCTGCGGCAGGAAGGATCTTTGTAACCCTAAAAGGGGTTCTATCAACATTTTCAGCTGCTATATCTTCTGGGAGCTCAATATAGACAGGCCCAGGCTTTTCAGCGTGAGAAATTCTAAAAAATTCTCTAACAATATGAGGGATATTATTTCCATCAACAATCTGTTCTGCTGCTTTAGTCACAGGCTTGAATAAGTTTACTGTATCAAGAATTTGAAATTTTCCCTGCTTACTTTTTTTAATTGGTTTTTGTCCTGTTAAAAATAGTACCGGCATTCCACCTAGTAATGCATAAGAACAAGGTGTCACAAAATTGGTTGCTCCCGGGCCTAAGGTTGAAAGAGCAACACCAACCTTGCCTGTTAATCTCCCATATACTGCTGCAATAAATCCAGCTCCTTGCTCGTGACGAGTTAAAACGAGTTTGATTTTTGAGTCTCTTAATGATTCTAAGAAGTCGAGGTTTTCTTCTCCTGGGATACCAAAGATATACTCGACACCTTCATTTTCTAGACACTTAACTAATAAGTCACTTGCTTTCATTTTATCTCCCATTTATCTAATATTTTCAAAAAAGCATAACATTATACAATCACTCTGACTTGTAAAAAAAGAGGTTTCTTATAGGTTCTAATCCTTCAAAAAGAAAATCTGATAAAAAGATTTCTATGCCTAGGTCTTAGTGGAGTTGATATCTATCTTTGAGATTCCCCGCGAACTCTTCCCTGAAGTAATCATTTGATGAGTTTAAGTATATTTGGGCATATAGTAAGCTTAAAAAAATACATACCGAGGAGCTTTACTTTATGAGAAATCTATTTTTATTACTTATTTTTTCTATGAGCTCAATAGGAGCTTTAGCTGGAAATTCTCCACGATACATGAGAGTCATGACAAAAAGTCAGCAAGATAAGCTTACTCCTGATGAGGTTATTGGCAGACTTAAAGCAGGAAATAAAAGATTTACTTCTAATGAATCAACAGTGAGAGATCACAAAGCTCAAATTAGAAAGGCTGTGAGAGGACAGTTTCCGAAAGCAATTATTCTTTCATGTGTTGACTCTCGAGTGCCTGTTGAGGATGTGTTTGACCAAGGTATAGGAGATATTTTTGTAGCAAGGGTAGCAGGAAATGTTATCAATAAAGACATACTGGGAAGTATGGAGTATGCGGCTAAAGTCGCAGGAGTGAAATTAGTATTAGTCTTGGGTCATCAAAGTTGTGGAGCTGTAAAGTCTGCAATCGATGATGTTAAACTTGGAAATATTACCGGTTTATTAGAAAAAATTAAACCAGCTGTAAAAATGAGTAAGGCTAAAAAAGAGCGCTCATCAAAGAACTATCCCTATGTCGCAGAAGTTTGTAAGAATAATGTTCTTCATAATGTGAAGAGAATTAAGAAAGAGAGTAAAGTCTTGAGTAAACTAGAATCTGAAGGGAAGATTAAAATTGCTGGAGCTATCTATGAAATGGATAGCGGTAAAGTTCTCTTTTATTAAATCACCAGCTTATAGAAAATAATGTTAGAAGGTAAAAGTAATATTAAAATCTGCAACGAAGATGATTAAGTTCTCAGTCTTTATGATCTTATGCACTAGGGATAGAGCTACGCCGGGACGAAAAAGAAAACTCAAATTATTTGCTAGGACAATATCAATTAATAAAAAAAAGACTGATAGCTCTTAATTCTAATTTAGAGTTGAGGTCGGTTTTTGCAAGCTTGGAAAGTAGTGATAAAATAATTCATGGATTATAGTCAATCAAAAGAAGAGCTTGAGAGAGCAATTAATCAAAAAAACCTAGAAGCGCTCAAACAAGGAGATGCTCTGGCACAACTTATGGCATCTAACCTTGAAAACTTCGCCTATAGGTATTTAGAAACGAAGACGATGAAAAATATAAAGTGTCAGTTCTTTGAGAAAACTTATTGGGTGGAATCAATAGAAGAAGATATATTTACTGCACTTAAATGGGACAATAGAGAATTGAAAGAAAAGTTGATTCAATTGTGTAAGAGATATCCAGGACAAGAGTCAAAGAAAATAAAAATACAATTAAAATTAGGAACTACTCTAGTTGGAGATAAACAGGTGAACTGCTTTTCATCAATCAATTGGGATTTTCCAAGTTTTGAAAATAAGGAAAGTGAACTTTCTTGCATTGAAAGTTTTGAGTATTCGGATTTGCTTGAGCTTAGGAATAAGCATGCATTGTTACTTGAAAAAGTAGCAGAGATTTTCTAGTTCTGATGCCTTAAAGATCTTTGCAACTTATTAATATCTTTAAAAGGTTTTTCGCAGTTGGTTAATAAATTGTCCTAAAATCGAACTATATAATAAAAGTGAAAATCCGAATCACTTATTATTTGGATACAAAAGTCCCTCTAAGAACTTCTATCTATTGTTATTTATAGATAGAATGAAAAATATTCATGAAGGACCGATTAAATTTACATTTAAAAATAAAATGGTGAAAATATTGAGATGAATAATAAGTGCTTAGAAAATACTAACCTATTATTAGTAGAAGACTCTATAGATAGCTCAAGAATTGTGAAAATTTTTGCTGAAATGGCAGGTGCTCACATTGATTGTTTCGAGGATGCTCAAGGTGCATTAGATGCTCTCAAATCAGAAACCCGTCAATATGATTTAGTAATGTCTGATCTTTCACTCCAAAATATGGACGGATATAGTTTTTGTAGTGAGGCTAAGAAAAATTCTAATTATACAGATATTCCTTTTATCGCACTAAGCGGACATGAAAATATTGATGGTAAATCTGAGAGTCACGGATTTATAAGTCATTTACAAAAACCTTTCGACCCAAATAAATTAATTAAAGAAATTTATAATCTAACAAGGCAGTGATGCATGAACCAGGACTATTGGAATAAGGTTGCATATCAAGAGATCTCAGTAGATAAATGTGAAAACGAAAAGATTCAAAACATTGGTGCCGTTCAAAGTTGTGCTCAGTTCATTGTTCTGGATTCTGATTTTAAAATTGTAGCCTTGTCTGAAAATGCCGACTTTGTTAATCAAAAACCAAAAGAGCTTATTGGGGTTGAAGTTTTCACATTAGAGTGTTTTAAGAACTTAAGTAAGGATCAGCTTCTTACTAAATCATTAAAACGAATAGCAGGGATTATAGAAAATCAACTTTTAATTATCACAAGAAATACTCATCATTACTACATTGAGATAGAACCTGAGAAATTTGAGGCCGGGTCAAGTTATAATGAAATTTCACCTGAGGTTTTGTCAGATTTAAATAACGTTGAAACTGAAAAAGAATTATTACAAAAATCTGCATCATCGATAAAGAAAATAAGTGGGTATGATAGAGTTATGATTTATCGCTTTGAACCAAATGGAGATGGTTATGTTATTGCAGAAGAGAAAAATGAAGATTTAGAACCCTTTTTGGATTTGAGATATCCAGCTAGTGATATACCTGATCAGGCAAAAAAATTGTTTTTAAATTCCAGTAGTCGAATTATCGTTGATGTTGACTCCTTACCTGCACCCATAATATGCCGAAAAGGCTTAGCACCTATAGATCTGGATCTCTCGAATGCTTACTTTAGAGCAACATCTCCTCTTCATATTGAGTATCTTCAAAATATGGGTGTTAAGGCTACATTTGGAATACCAATAAAAGTTGATGGTCAATTGTGGGGACTAGTTGCTTGTCACCATTACTCCAAATCTATACATCTTAAGTACGATCTTAGAGTAAGTTGTGAATTAGTATCAAGTTTTATTAACTCCAAACTTCAATCAATCATTCAAGAAAGAAAAGTTTCTTTAAAAAACAAAATATTTGAATTATCGCAAGATATATTAAATAGAATTACGAATGGGAAAACAGTTGCGGGAGCTTTTGAAGAAAATGGAAGGAGATTATTAGCGGCTACAGAATCATCTGGTTTTATCATGAAAATGGGGAATGAAAGTATCCCTTTTGGTCAATGTCCACCCAATCATGTTATCGAGGGATTATTAGAGCAATTGAATAAAAAAAATGAGGTTGATGCTTGGTTTACAACACAGTCAACTAAGCAGGGTATTCAATATGACAAAGACTCTGTTGGGATCTTGGCTGTCCCTCTTTCAATCAATTATAAAGATTATTTAATTTGGTTTCGTCCTGCTGCAGAGCAAACGATAAATTGGGCCGGCAAAAATAATAAAAAGAGGGATGTTAGAGATCGGCTTTCTCCAAGAGGATCCTTTAATCTTTGGAGTGAAAAGATTTCTAATCAAAGCTTAGAATGGAAAAAAGAACATAAAGAAGCTGCTCGGTATATTCTTTTTTCATTTGTTAGAGATATTTTTGCCAAAGCCAGACAACTTTCAAAAGCTAATCAAAAACTTGAAGATATCTCTCGGAGTAAAGACGAGTTTATTGGAATGGTTTCTCATGAGCTCAGAACTCCTCTAAATGCACTTGTTGGATGGGTTAAAATTTTAAAGTTATCAAAACTTGATCCCCAAGGAACTGAAGCTGCTGAGGTGATTGAGAGAAATACAAATATCCAAATTAATCTCATTGACGATTTACTTGATATCTCTAGGATCATTAGTGGGAAAATGAAAATGACCTTTCAAAAATCAATCGATCTATCAAAGATTGTCAAAGAAGTAGTGAACGATACTAAAGAGACTGCCAAACTTAGAAATATCTCAATTGAATTTAATGATGCGGATAAAGTCACAACCTCAGGTGATCCTGATCGACTCAAACAAATTGTTTGGAACCTTGTTTCAAATGCAATTAAATATAATCATAAAAATGGTTCAGTAGTAATTGCTATTAATAAACTCGCATCTTCAATTCAGCTAAGTGTGTCTGATAATGGTTTGGGAATTGCTAAGGATAAATTAGCTCTCATCTTTGATAGGTTCGTGCAAACAAAAGATACTTCTATGAGAAGCTCAGGCTTAGGTCTTGGTCTTGCCATCGTTAAATCTTTAGTCGAATTACACGGGGGGGCTATATCAGTTAGCAGTGCAGGGCTTGATAAAGGGTCAACTTTTACAGTGGACTTACCTGTTTACGCAGTTGAGATCGAAACAAAAGATGGAGAAGTTAATGGGGCATCGATAAATGCACCAGAATTAGAAGAATATCACTTTGAAGGAATTAAGGTTTTAATTTTAGAAGATCAGCCTGATGCTGCTAGAGCTTTAACAATGTTACTTGAAAAAACAGGAGCAGAAGTTACCCATGCTTTTAATGGTAAAGAAGGATTTTCGGTTTTCTCCTCTGAGCTTGATTCTCCATTTGATTTGATTTTATCTGATATAGGTATGCCGGAATGGAATGGGTATGAGTTTATTAAAGAGCTTAGGGCCTTGGAAAAAGCTAGAAATATTGATAAGACACCTGCCATTGCGCTAACGGCTTATGCTAGTGCCCAAGATAGGATTGCTTGTATTAAAGCAGGATTTCAAACTCACTTGCCAAAGCCAGTAAATTATCACGAATTATTCACAGTCATGGGCACTCTTGGAATAGAGAAACTCGAGAAGTTAGAAGGGAAATAAAATGGAAGATTTTAGAACACGATTGAAGTCCGAAACCAGAAAACTTCATTATCAACTGGAAGAGCAATACCCTTTTAAGCAACTTGTTGAGGCTACATGTGATGAAAAAGATTTAAGAAATGTGGTTTTTTGTTTTTTTCAAAAATTTGATGGACTCGTAGCTGAGAAAAAGAATGAAGATAAATTTTACTCAGAAATCGGTGCAATTTTTGAGAATTTTCGTGACTCCCATAAAGAGTCGAGTCAGAACCTATCTCATTTAGATCAACTCTCACTGGAGTATTTGTTGCTTGGCTCTAGGATGGGAAACACTCATATTTTGAAAAAAAGACCAGAGATAGCAAGATTACCTAATAGCCAATATCTTAAAATCTCTTTTCCAAGCACGATTTGGAAAGAGCTGCTAGCAAAGATTTCTAATATTAGTTCAACGTCTGAGCAAGAAGAGTTTATCTCGAAGGTTAATAGTCATTATCACGATCTTATTTCTTTGGGTATTGAAAAGCGATCTTAAGTTAAAGGAAAATTTTATTTTATTCTAAATGAAAGCCGATCGAGTCTAGCAACCCTCTCGGCTTTTTCAAAGTTTGGTCTCTAGTGACTATGTCCAGGATGTAACTCTAATTTCTTTTTTAAGACTTTTAACTCATTAACAATTTTCATGACCTTGTTATGAACTTTTAAAAAGTGTTTATGCTCTTGACCCATCTGAAAATGTTTTTGGCTAAACTTTGACTTAATTTTTGCAATTTCAACTGGGTTACCCGAACTATTTTCTAAGATTTTTAATTCCTTCTCGTGCTCGGCTATTATTTTTTTGTGCATAGAGATCTCATTTTGATGTTCATTAATGTGATCACCAAACCACTTAAAAATCATAGACGCTTCTTTATGATCTGTTGCAATTCGATTATCTTCTATGTTCCAAGTTTGGTGTTCCTGAGCATAATTTGTATGTCCCAGTTTAGCATGAGAGCAAGATACGATTAGTAAAATTGAAATTGATCTTAAAATATAATTCATTTTTCCTCCTAATTAGTTAGTTATGAATAGGGTGAGCATACTCATACATAAAGATTTCAGCAATAATAAAAAATACTTAAAAAGAAAAGATACTTAGTCATTTCCTGTGCGAGAAAATATTAAATGATTCTGTTTGTAATCAATATAAATATAAAGACGAACTGGTTGGAACTAATTTTTTATACTAGTTTACTTGAGAGATTTCAAGATAAGTATTAGTTAGAAATAGTTAAGAAGGAAAGCCATGACTTTCCTTCTTATTACTTAAGTTACTTAATTAATTTGAATCATCGTCAAATGGTAGCGATGAATCTTGAATTGTAATTTTAATGTCATCACCTCTTTTCAGGAAACCTAGAGTAAACTCAACCTTTGTTTCTTTACCTTTTAAGTCCGTGAAGTAGTAATGGCCCATTGCGATACCTTTCATTCCATAGGTAATAATATTATGATTTTCAAACCTTACATTAGTCCATGGTTTAATCGCAAAACCTTTGTCCTCTGGAAATTTATCATTTCCTCCTACGAAATAGGAAAGAGCACCTTCTGCAGTTGGTCTAAAAGGTCTTTCGGCAGCCATCGTTGGCTTAAATAAAACTGACCCGTCTGCATAGTCATATGAATTCATAATGTGTTTCATTGCTGCTTCTTTATAGTTACCATCTTCTAGATAGATTTCTCCAATTTTAACAATACCATCTCCCCAAGCTTCTTGAGCTTTTTCTACATCTACTGTTGAGATGCCATAATCTTGAGCATAAAAAGAAGTTGAAAAAAGTGTTAAAATAGTTAAAGTTAAAGCTTTAAAATACATAATTTTCTCCTTTGTAATTTTTTAAACTTGAAAATATTTTCATGAAAAAAATTAAAATTAGTTGTAGATTATGTGTATATAGTTTTTAAATTTACATTAAGACTCTTTTTCGTTTGATTTAAGTTAAACAAGCTAATAACGCGTGGGGACGCTTGGTGAGCGGATTTGTAATAAAATATATGTAAATTACAAGCTCATATTAGTTCCGTCGTAAATATTTCAACGTTTAGATTTACTTAAGATTCTCTTTTATAATGGATGTTAATGAAAAACTTCCTTCTAGTAATAATTTGTTTGTCTACACCCCGACTTTTACACTCGGCTATTGTTGTTACTCCTCAATCATCTCAGAATAATTGTATTCACCACGTAACTATTAAAAATAAGAAGTTAGATAATATCTCCATAGCCGGAAAAAATATTGATGAAAGCCAAGAGTCAAAAAATTACAGAAAGAATATGGATAACTTAAATCTTAAAATTGCGACCTTAAATAATACTGGAGATAGATTTATAAACGATAGTTTTGTACCTGATCTACAAAGAGAATTCATAGGTAGTGCTTTCTCTCACTTTAAAGGAGGGGAGAAACTGGAGAGCTTATTGTATAATACCGATACTTTATCGAGAAAAGATATTAAAGACTGGGTTAATGAATATATTCCTGAATATGAAGCAATTTTCGTTGATGAAATACAAGAGCAATTACAAACTTCTCCTAAGTTAAAAAATATTATACCCGAAGATAAAAAAGATGATCGTTTTTATAAAATTAAAAAAGAAAACGGGTTTGTAGGAGATGGGTTATATTTTAGCTTAATTAAAAATAAATATATACCTATTGGAAATGACCATGATGTCTTAGTACATTTACTCTTATATTCCGATGAGAGGACCCGTTCCACGACTATTTCACTTGCAGATAAAATGATGGAAAAGTTAAATAACTTATCTATTGGGGGTGGGGCTGAAATTTTGGAAGATATTGCTTCTCTAAAACTTAGTTGGGCAATGTTTCAAGAAAAGAGGGTGTTTAGAAATTTAAATGAAGTTTTTTTCTTAGGTGGATTATATTCTGCTCAAATGAATAATATAGCAAAGGGGAATTTTAAAAACCTCTCTCCGTTTGCAAACTTATGGGATGTGTTTAGTCGTAACGCACGTATCTCACATGGAATGGAAAATTCTAATGAATTTCAAAGATTTTTAAATAAATTAGGATATGAAAACTTTGATGATTTTATAGACGCCGGTGAAGATTTCAATATTAAGTTTAATAATATAGCTAAAGAAATCTCTAGTGAGATTGAGAGTTTGGGGCCTCAAAAAGCAATAACAAGGCTGCGTTTAGAAATATATGAGTTGTTAAAAGATGATTCATTTTTTAATACAATGATTGATGAAGACAATTACCATGAATTATTTGAGCATTTTTTTAAAATTCTATGATTTGCAGCTAAATCTTGTTGGGGAAATATCTTGAGTTATTTTTAGATGAAAATCATAAGACAAAAGTGTACTAGGGACAAGGATTATAAAGATTTGTGAGCAGTAGATAAGTACCACTCACTTTTGATTCTACTTTTAACGTTTAACCCATTCTACTGAGTGACGTTTTCGAAGCTCATCAGGCATATCCTTAAGTGCTTCTTTTAAAGAATCACATGTTTCTTTTGCGCTTTCTATAGTGCTTGCAAAATTCAAAGTGAATTGTTGAAGAACCATGTTGGTCCCCGGTGTTGTAGTCGATTGTAAGCAACCATGGCTGAAGTATGAATTTGGAGTTTTTGTACATTTCGAATTTCTAGAAAAATGTCCTTCCTTATCATCAGCACTATCAAATTGATCACAACTTGCTTTTAATTGATCTTTTATTTGGTTCTCAACAGATTTATCTTTAAGCTCTTTAAGCCTGTGAGCAATACAAAGATCAAATTTTTGAGTTGTCTTATTTTTTACCTCACATGAGGCCCAAGTTCCAGCTCCTTGGTCTGAGATATTTTGTGGATTAACTTGCTTGTTACTATCACTGCCACAAGAAATAAGTAGTAGGGAGATCATAACTAAAGTGATTTTCATATTTTTCCTTTTGTTTTTTTGAGATACTAATATGTACGCATATTAAAATCAAATGAGTTAGCAATTTAGTGCTTCAAAAATATGAATCATGGGGTAACTTAGATCCTAGTGGTGTGATAAAGAACAAAATGGATGTAAAGCAAATATCCAAAACTCGATGTTTCTCAATCTGCTTCAATTCAATTAAAATAGCTCAAGTGGTAAAGATAAATGCTATTTTTGATGATTCTGTTCGTTCAGAAAAACTTCCTTTAGGGCTTAATATTTACCCATTTGAAAAAGAATACTTTGAAGGAGTTGTGAAGCTCAAAAGCTTTAGGGATCTTAAAACAAAACAAGTTCTAGAAGATGAGAATGAGAGAGAGTTAAAAGCGGTGAACAAGAAATCTGGTTATCATGTCTTTGTAGCTTTAATAGAAAACCAAGTTGTAGGTTTATGTAGAGTTGCTCAGTATTCAAAGGTGGAGAAGAATAAATTTGATTCTCCTGAAGGTTGGTGGTTTCAGGGAGTAATAATTCATCCGGATTTTAGAAGAAAAAATATTGCCAAGATGTTAACAGATTATAGATTTGATTTCCTGAGAAAAAGAAATATAAAAGAAGTTTATTCAGCGGTTGAAGTGAATAACAGTGTATCTAAGAGGATGCACCAAAGATTTGGTTTTAAATTGATTGGAGAATCAAAAGGCAAGTTTAACAACTCTTTTCATGATGGAAGAGGGTTTATTTTAAGAAGTCCTTGTATTAGCAAAAGAGGTTCTTAGCAATGGCCTTAAGTCTCCTGATAAAAATTTCTTAAAAACTACAATGACTTGGAGAATCTCAATCTGATTATTTCCAAGTCAGGGAAAAAATGACAATATTTATAGTAACAAAGGATCACAATGTTTCGATTATATTTTTTATTCTTCTTTTCAACATTTTTTCTATGGGGATGTTTATCTTCTGCTGACGTTCATGTTTCTGGTGATAAAAATCGACCATTTCTTGCTGAAATATGGGCAGATAATTGGTTTGAAATGTATGTGAATGGAAAGAAGGTTCTAGAAGATAGTGTTTCTATAAAGACTGAGCGATCATTTAACTCTGAGAAATTTTATTTTTCGAGTGATTCACTATCAGTGCTGGCCTTTAAGATTAAAGATTTCAAAGCAAATGATACGGGTCTGGAATATATTGGGACCAAAAGACAGCAAATTGGAGATGGTGGTTTTATTGCGCAAATTAAAGATAGTAAGACAGGATTCATTTTAGCTGTTACTAATAGTGAAATGCGTTGTATGGTGCTTCATCGAGCTCCTTTAGATGAATCATGCGCACAAGATCCTAATCCCATTGCTGGGCAGAGAAAGTGCCAGTTTGAAACTTTTCAACAACCCCGAGATTGGACCCTCACAAACTTTGATGATAGTTCATGGCCTCAAGCCACTGTCCATTCCGTTGAAAGTGTTCGTCCCAAAGATGGATATGATGATATTAAATGGAGTCCTTCTGCCAAATTAATTTGGACAGCTGATTTAAAGAAAGATAATACTTTGATTTGTCGCATGAAGTTTAGAGACTTAAAAAAAAAGTAAAAACTTGTGAAATCGTTAAAAAATCAATAATTGAGGCTGGATTTGAAGAGAAAGTTTCAATTATTTGTAAAAATGGCAAGGCTTATCTAAATTCTAAAACTTTTCCTGACCATGAAATGATGACTGGGATCGTAAACACCAATGAACAGGTACCAATTCCAGCTAAATCTTATCAAGTAGCAATTCCTCTTAAACCTACACTATCAATATCGCCTAAAACTCGAGATGCAGCATTAGGGATCGCCGTCAATGGTGTTCCTATTTATGATTATACTGGTGGAGGTGAGATGAGTGAGAAAGATTTATATCATCATCAAGCACGGCACGATACACTTCAAACAAAACAATTAGATCAATGTGGTGGTCATGCTGGAAAGGGGGATGATTATCATTATCATAAGCGCCCAAATTGCATGATTGATTCTATGAAAAACTCTCATAAAAAAGATAAAATTATAGGCTGGGCATTTGATGGATATCCTATTTATGATCTTGTACATCCCGATGGAAGAGTTATCAGGAGCCTAGATCTAGATGTATGTAATGGTATTGTTGATGATATATTTGGTTATCGTTATCATACGACAAAGAAAGCACCTTATATTATTAAATGTCTCATGGGTGTTGTGAAGGGAGATTTACGAGATCTTCCACGTGTTGCTCCACTGAAAAGTAAAAAATCAAATGAAAAAAATCTTGGGAAACCACCTAGAGGAGGTGTAAAGAATTTGATTTATAAACAAGTTAGTTCTCAAGAGGGTATTATGAATTATGAACATGCTGGGAAGTCATATTATATTAAATATTCACCTGCTAAAGAAGATAATTGTTACTTCTTTGAAACGAAGACTGTGACCAATAATGGGGTAGTTAAAAAATTAGAACTTTGTCGTTAGGAAGCTCCTAAGAATCACTAAAATTTAAAAATTTATTTTGAGACCAAGGAATTGAAATAATTTCATGGAAATACTATTGAATTATGCATGAAATATTTCAAAGAACAGCTTTGATTGTACTAACTCTATATAAACTACAGGGTTAAAGTTGGTAGGTCTAATTCTATGATAAAATATATCAAGTTTTTAATTTGGAGTTTTTATGAAATTTATTAGCCTAGGCTTAATTGCAACTATCTTATTTTCTAGCATTGGATTCAGTGCCCCCGAAAATGTATACGGTTCAGGTGATACTTTTATAGATGTTATACTTTCTGAATCTAGAGATGAAGTTTCTTTCAAAGAGTGCTCAGTTGTAGATCCAACTGATTGTAAAAGAATTGGAAATCAAGATTCTTATATAATTTCTGAACTTGTTAGTCAGAGAAATATTGAGAAGTGGCAAGTGGCAGGAAGTGCTGTAGCAGATGTTGCACTCATCTTAACTGCTGGAATTGGTGGCCTAACGGCAAGTCTTTTTGCCATAAACACAACAGTGGTTACAGGTAGTAGTGGAGCGATGGCGGTTTACACTGGTGTTGGCTTAGGAGTTGGAGCAGCTAGTGTTGCAGTTACCGTAGTAGATGCACTTAATCCTTATGAGCAGTATAAGCAAGTAGAAACAGTTAGTGATAAAGTTTTAAAAGATGAGAACGTTTTCATTAAAGGTAAGGCTTCTACTTTTGCGCAAAGACTTGCTACAGTTTTAGAAAAAATAGAGCAATAAAGTTCTTATTAAGAAGACTTTTCCTGCAAATTTTAATTTTTTTGTATAGATAAAATCGTTATATTGCTATCTGAGCATATTCCCCCGCAGAATGTGCATTAGGCCAAAAAATAAAAAGCCAAATGCTAAACTTGCAAAATTAAACATCATTAACGAACTGCTTTGGTCTATGATTACAAGAGCTGAGATAAATTGAGCAATGATCGATAAATTTAATAATACAAATGAAGATGAGCTCGAGAACTTATTAGTAAACCATGAACCCAATGGTGCACCCAAAATAACAATAGGTATTGCTACTTTAAAATAATCATAGGCAAGACTTGATGTAGGTAAATGTAGTGATGATTTGCAAATTGTAGACATGATAGAAGTTAAGGCCATGATTATGACAGATGTAGGTATTGCAATTTTAATATTAATTCCAAACAAGATCGTTAAAAGTGAAAAAATAATGATGTCGATCCCTGATCCTAATTGACTAGTGATAATACCACCAATCAAAGAAAAAATAGCAATTAGTAAAACGTTTTTAAAAGTAGTTTGAATGGAATCGATTGTTTGATGAATGATCTTTACTCTAAATTTTATTATAGTTATTGCAAAAGTAAGCCAAAAACAGGTGAAAAACATTTTCAGGAAACTTGCAGGGACCTTTCCTTCAACAAAGTAAAATCCAATAAATAAACCAGAAACTCCAAATGCAATGGCAATCTTGATAATATTTCCGAGAACTTTTATATTGTTAAGATAGATAAAAATAGCAGCAAAACTCATTCCAAACGATTGAATTAATAAAGAAAAATCTCTGGATACTTCAGGAGTAATAGCAAAGAATAGGGTCATAATTGGAAAAGCGACTGCTCCTCCTCCCTCTGCTGTGGCTCCTGCCATGAAGGAAGCAAAAATCATCATAATCATAATGTAGTAGTATTTAAAAATTAAATTTAAGCTATTAGTAGAGTACAGATAACTAAACCAAATAGTTATGACCAGCAAGCTTAAGATGATTTGGAGAAAAAAAACATTCTTCTTCATTCTAATGATTATATATAAAAGATGGTTATAAATGAACTTTCATCTATTTTAAATAAATATTCATGTATACAATTTGCTGGTAGCTTCTTAGTGCTTATCCATGAAGAAATTTGGAAGTCATTATAGCTTTAAAAATTACTAAAATAAATTTTTAATTGATAATACTCTTTTATAAGCTTTGAGTATATTTCTTATCAAATTTACATTTTGCTTTCTGATTATCAATCATACCCTCAAAGGTATTCTCTCCACGGTATCCAACATATCCAGAAAAATATGTTGTCTTATCATTGGATTCCATAATCAATAATTCGATTGTTTTCATAGGTTCTCCTAATGTGATTTCGTTTTACATTCCTTTACTCTAGATTGATAAAAACTCATCCAGGGTTTTATTATTGTTATTTTTACAATTAATTATAAGACAAAAAAATGATTTATTTTCATTGGAATTGATGAATTTTTTAGATGGAAATAAATGGTAGAAATTGTCGAGGAATGGGACGAGTTTAAGGTCAGTTCATTTTTCTTATAATTAGGCATCTTTATTCTTGTATTCAAACTTTTTTAGTTTTTTAATCGCAAAGATCTAAATCAGTCAGTTTTAAATGTTGCTAAAGTGAATGATTACTTGAGTTATAGGGATATACACAGGTGATGAATTCCACATATAATTACGGGGACAATGTGTCGTGTTTTAGATTCACTTATAAGTAGATAATTAAAAAGGATGATTTACTTTACCTTATTTAAAATGTAATTTTAGTAGTAATAAAAATATGAAACAGGAGGTTTTTTATGTCAATTAGGATGATATTCATTTTTTTACTTTCAATAAATCTTTTTCCAAATGATTTTTTAAATCTTCATCATAACCTATCCAAAGTTGTAAGTTCTTACTCCATAGATGTAGATGAAATAAAGACGTTAATTGATTCTGGAATAGATTTAAATAAAAAAAATGCTTTTGGAGCTACTGCTTTACATAATGCAATAGAATCTTGGGCGTATGTTTCGTATTTACCTGAGGTTTCAAGTAAGATGACCGAAATAATTCTCTATATACTTAATTCAAGATCAGATATTGATGTATCAACTCCTGATAATAGAGGCATTTCACCATTATATGCAGTTTTTAGGTGGGGAAATTGGGGGGCAGCTGACTTCACTGTTATTCTTGATGAGGTATTAAAGAGAAACCCTGACATGAATACGAAAAGTTATGAAGGCTTTGGATTACAATTATTTTTAGTATCGGGATTTCTAGATGATCGTTTAGAAGACTTTGTAGAACGAGGGATGGAGTTTACCGAGAAAACAATTACTGGAGATAATTATTTGCATTATGCGATAAGAAATTCTAATCCTACGGTTGGTGGAGTTCAATCAGTTGAGTATATTGCAAATTTATTACCATCTAAATTACTGAAGAAATATAAAAATGGTCAAGGAAACTTTGGATTCACACCTTTACACTTTGGTGCAAGGAACGGGAACTTAGAAGGAGTAAAGTATTTAATTGAAACGCTGAAAGTTAAACACTCCATCCAAAATAGTGAAGGGAAAACTCCTCTAGACATTGCTTATGATAGAGAGAGAAAAGAAGTGATAGAGTATTTAGAGTCTATAGGTGCAAACAGAAGAGAGCTGAATGAAAAAACTAGCTGTCGTAAGCGAAACCAATTACTCGAAGTTAATTATGAAAATGTTCAAGCATTAATAGAAAAGTGTAATATCAAAAAAGTTAAAAACTTATTAAAAATTTTACCAGCGAGTTATTTAGGCCATCATACATTTTCATATGCAACTTTAGCTGCAATGGATGCAAATGAAGCATTCCCTATGGTTACGACCTATGGTGAAGATGGAAAGTTTATGATGAGCTTTAATGGTCACCGTAGTCAAGACGGTTTTGAAAAACTCGATATTATTCAATTTAGAGATGAAAATAAAAAATTTGAAATGAGACAGATTAAGTTTCCTGAGAAATCTCATGGAGACGTTTCTTACTCCAAAGCAAACCCGGTAAGTTGCCTTGCTTGTCATGGAAGTAAACCTAGACCCCTTTGGGATACGTGGACTTTTTGGCCAGGGAAATTTAGGGGTGAAGCTGGATCGATCCATCCAAAAGAATCTAAGTTATACGATGTGTTTTTAAAAAATAGAAACAAGGGAAGATATAAATATATTCCAGGACTATCACCTGAGAGGATTACGCATTTTATTCAAAAAGAATATATGGGGAAATCACCAAATGTTTCTTTAGATATTTTAAGTGAAGGATTAGTCTCAGAAATGATTGGTAGAGAAATTAAAGATACTGAAACTTTGTTTACAAATCGATATTCGATTTTAGCAGCTTTATCTTGTAATGATGATATTAATAACTATATAAATCCGACTTTGGTTTCTCAGTTTAAATATAATGAAGAACATTATAAGAGAATTACAACAGAGGCAATAAAGGGGGAGTTTATTAATCGATATAATCTTCTCGAAGAGTTCTTAGGTGGACCAGTTGAAAATCGATACGTGTATAATCAAATGAATGTAAATAATCTTGGATTTGGAAAAAATAGCATAGGAAGGAACTTCTCATTGTCACAAACTATAAAAATTAGATATTTAATTGAAGAGTTAGGACATAATATAAATCATTGGTTTACTCCATTTAATATGGGGCAAGGTAATTCATATGTAAGGTTTGATTGGGCGACAATTGAGTGGGTAGTTTGGAAAGAAGTTTTAAGCAAAGATCAAGATGCTGAACTATATACACTTTATGAAAATGTAGAAAAAAATACAAAAGTTTGGACAATAGAAGCTGTACCATATTTATTTTACGATAAAGGCTCTGATGAACAAAAAAGAGTTTGTGAGATTTTAAAGGAAAAAACAAATAGTAACTAATAGCTTTTAAACAATATGAATCTGAAGCTTTGATTGAAGACTTTGATTCATATTGTTTAATATTGACACTCAATTTTCCAAACATCTGTTTCTTATAATTGCTGTAGAGTAGAGATAATGTTGTAACGATCTTTTCTTCTTTGAGGTGCAGGTATTTGAAAAAAACTAAAGGTACTAAATAAAAGAAAATAAGCGATTGTGTTCATGTCTTAAAACATAGATTCAGCTATTCTTAATGAGGCAATGTGTCCTTCCTAATATATGAGTATTACTTTTAAACGATTATATTTCTTGTTACTAACTTGAGAAGATCAGTCATTTTACATGATTGAAAATTTAAAGAAGTATCCATGTTGACTTTTTTTACACAGGATTTTAGACCTAACAATTATATGAAGTTTTAATCTTATAAAGTTTTCTTCAGTCTGCTAAGCATAAGGAAAATTATTTTTTATTTAAAAACGCTTTTGCTTTTTTTATAGCAAATTTTGCACCTAGGCGGTGTTGTTCTTCAGCTAGGTCAACATGCATGAAAAGTAGGTCAAGGCTCATCTTAGTCCATTCAAGTTTTTCTTTTGACCAATTAGGAGTTGAACTTAAGTTGCCATTGGCGCAATAGCCATGTTTAGTTAATAATTCACTTTGATCTTCATTGAGATAATTAAGAAAAGCCATTATTTTGTAAACCTTGGCCATGAATCCAAGTATTTCTGGAATTATTTCGAAACCATAAATATTTGAATAACCGTTTTTAATTAATTGATTTGCTACATACATACCTCCAATCATATGGTAATAGCCAGCTCTAAAACTTTCATCGTCGAGTTCTAATCCTTCTTCTAAAAGTTTTTCATTATTATCTGCAAAGAATTTTTTCATCTTATTATATTGAGATTTAAACTTATGGATGGTCTTCTTGGAAACATTCAAGCCTTTAACAGAATTGGGATACATGAATTGAGATAACCCATTGGAGTATCTATTTGATAAAGGAAATAGTAAATCATAGGCATGATTTGATTGCTTTAGAGCTGTTTCAACATCATCATGACCAGTAATACCAATTAGATCCATAGTATCTATCTCATTATGGGTAATTGATTGATAAGATTTAAAAATATCTACACTTTTATGAGGAAGACTCCACAAAAAAGGGATTTCATCATAAATTAGTTCACTTCCGTTTGTATTAAGACCTGGGTCATTTTTTGGGAATAATTCATATACCATGAGCCTAGGGTTAGATTGGAGTAAATGGAAAGATCCATAATTAACAAGTCCTTCATTTTTATGATAAACCATATTGCCTTTGTAAAAATTGATATCTTGTGATTGATCTTTGCTAAAAACGATCTTTGAGATAGCATCAAAAATCTCAGCTATTTGATTCGGTATAAGTTTCTTATTTAATATATAAGCTTCAAAGTTATTAATTATATCTTCCATGTTTGGATTATTAGTTTGGATTAAGTTAAATAAATCCGAAGTAGATTGAACGTATTTATTTTTATACGGCTTTATGTTTAAGAGATGAGATTTTTTAGTGTTATTTAAACCGAAATCTTGAATCTTACGAAGATATTCTTCTTTGAATTCTTTTTGAAAATCTAAGAAGCTTTTAAAATCAAGAGAAGTAAATATCTCTGTATTACAATCGTAATTATTATCATCGTAATAAAGTGTATCATCGAGATACTTACTTACTACTTCTTGAAGAGTTGTTCCATACTCCGCAACAAATGCATCAATAATTATTTTTTTGTCTTTATCTCTGTCTGGATATTGCTTAGATCTACTAGTTGCATCATCGTACTTAGAAACTTTCTGAATGATCGGCAACAATTCAATATTTGACTGAGTTAAAGTTTGTAATTCATTTATCATGGTTAGGTATAATGCGATATCGGTTTGACTTTTCTCGAATGCTTCTTGGCATTTGTAATATTCTAAATGGTATTTAGAGTCTGGAAGAGTCAATTTTTTTAAATTTTGAGGAGTGAAATCTAAAAACATACTCCGGCTTTGATGGTCTTTGTCTATGCCTTTAAGATATTCCTTCCAACTAGTCTCAACCTTCTGGGAGAGAAAGCGAATGTCTGAATTTGTAATTTTTGTAGGTTTGTATTTTTCTTTAACTTTTTTAGCAAAATTTACTCCAGGCTTAAAGCTCCTGACTGCTTTTTTGACTGATTTTTCAAAGCTATATATCTCTTTAATCATCCAATTGAAAAAATAATCCTCCTGTGAGTAGGCAGATGTTGAGATCGAGATCAAGATGATTAAAATGTACTTCATGGAAAATTCCTTCATTTTTCATTTTACCAAGGAAATTCAATCTAAATTCAAAACTTAGGATAAATTACATGATCGTCTAAATTTTCTACAAAGATGATAGATTCATATCTGAATCTTTGGATTGAGATTAGAAATAAGTTTTTGTTTTTATCCGAAATTTTATTTATTGATGGCCATGAGTCGCGTTTAGAACTCAATTGAGATCTGAGAAAAAATCTTTTTATTGTTGAGGTGTTTTGTAAGTTTCTATTGAGAACTTTTCTTTTATCGTAGCGTATAAAAATTATGAGTAATTCAGGCTTAATATTTTTTCTTCTTATTTTTTTCTCTATAGAGGGAAAAGGATCGGAAATAGATCTAGACTATATCCTTAACAAAATTAATAGTGTAATCACTGACTCAATAGACAATGAGCATTCTCAAAGTTGCATGCAGTACAATTTAAACAGAATAGATGATTCCTCCTCACTTATAAATTCTAGAAACCTTAAAGAAGTAAAGGAAAAGTTTGGAACAGAAGGACATTTTTTAATCTTCAGAAAAAGTCTTTTTTATCCCTTGATAAATAAATTAGCCTCTTACTATGAAAACTATAATCACTTCGATGATAAAAGTAGTAACTCTTTAGGTGGAACTCATAGCTATGAAGGAGAAGAAACAGATTTTCATCAAATAGAGAGATTGTTTGAAAGGAGGAAGAACCCCGTTTATAGATGTGGAGTCGGGATATTGAATCGCAAGTTAAGTAGGATGAGAAAATCAAAGCCTAATCCACTTCGCTTGAATCTTGCACCTATGGCCTATAATTATTCAAAATGTAGTAAAAGTAATTACGCTGTAGGAATGTTTAGTAATAATCTAATATTTTTCAATAGAATAAAAACTCCTATTGGCAATTTCATCTCTGGTTTCTTTATAAGTATTGCTAACTTAGAATCAATTTTAAGGCGAGATAAAATAATTGAAAAATTCCTTACCCAACATTCAATATCCTTTCATTTTAATTTGAAAGAGGTTTTCAGCATTGGTAGCCAAGAAATTCTATTCAAGAAGTCTTTGTCGATGAAAGCTAGTTCTTTGCCTGAATTAACTATAAAGGTTGAGCTTCTTAGGTAACTTTGATCAAAGTTTAAGATTTTAAGTTAGCGGGTGTAATAGGTCGCGATTAGAGCTCTAGTAATGATTTTTACTTAGAGTAACTTCCCGAATTGATGACGAATTTTTTCAGTATTCAAGTTAAACCAAATGAATGATGCTTTTAGAAAAATACTTTTTTCTGGAACGTGTCCCCAGTACCTAGAATCAAAGCTATAGGAGCGATTATCTCCGAGTAGGAGATAATGACCGTGCGGGACAATTGTTTCGTAATAATTATTTTGAATTTCTGGATTTACTTGAATTAAAAATTCTTTACCATTGATTGATTCTTTGTAACACCTAAAAACGATATTTTCATACTTTTTACTTCGAGGAATCTTGTTGCAGTCAGAATCTTTTAGTTCTTCTTTGAGGGTCTTTTTTCCATTTATTTCGACTATCCCATTTTTTACCTTTACTTTATCTCCTGCTTTTCCCATGACTCTCATTACATAAGCAATCCGTTCTCCAGTACTATTTTGGCTGTGCCAAAAAATGACAAGATCTCCTCTTTTAATAGAATTGTTCATGATTCTGTGTGCATAGATAAAATCTCCAGCAAGGACTGTAGGTTCAAGGGCACCAGTAGGAACCTTCCATGAATTTTTGGATTCTCGAATATTATCTGAAAACATCCCTAGAATAAAAAGAAATAGAGTTAACCCTATAAAGCAAGACCACCATGAATTAATTTTAGTTTTTTTAAAACTCCTAGACTTGTAAAATTTAAAGAGAGTAAAAAGAAGAACACCTAAATAGAGAAGGAAAGCTGAGGTCTGGGTGATTAAGAAAAAAGTGGGACTTGAGAAACTATAAGAGTATAGGAAGAAAAACCAAATGATTAAAGATATTAAAACTTTGAGGCTAGATCTAAAAAAACCAAGATAAAACAAGCCTCCAAGGCAAGTGGAAATACTGAAGAGCAGTACTAAGAAAATATTTTTATTATCTTTAAATAAATAACTCAAATTAGATCCTTGCTTTCATAGAAATAAGTTAAATGATAGGTTAAAAAGTTGGGGTGGGCAATGGGTCTTGTCAGAACACATTTAAACTTAAAGTCGTGACTATTAAGAAATTTTTAGATTAAAATAAAGAGATGAAGAAACTCCAGAGAAGAACTAAGCAATTATTAGTTCGACCATTGCTGAAAAATGATTATTGCGCTTGGAAACAATGTTCTCTTGAAATGAAGAAACCTCAGAACAAATGGGATAAAGGACCAAAGCCGGCCAGTGAACTTGGGCGGATTCATTTTAACAAGATATTGAAAGCACAAAAGAAGCGTCGTGAAAATGATACATTTTATGATCTTGGTGTATTCAACAAGCAAGATTTCCTGGTAGGGCATGTGTCCATTATGGAAGTGAGCAGAGGTATCTCTCATTCAGCATATCTTGGTTATAGAATTTTTAATAATTACTGGAGACGTGGATATGGCAAGGAGGCTGTACGGTTAATTATAGACATTGGATTCAAGGATATAAATTTACATCGCTTAGAAGCGGGAATTGAACCAAGAAATTTTAGGTCGATAAAGCTTGCAAAGTCTTTAGGTATGCGTAGAGAAGGAATCAAGAAAAATGCTCTTTTCCTTAGAGGGAAGTGGGTAGATCTTGTTATGTATACACTCACAACAGAAGATCTTGGAATAAAGTTTAAAAAATCACAGTTGAAATATAGTGCTCGCTCTTGATACATGTATTTTGATGAATTAAAAAAGTTGGCGGGGGCAATGGGACGTGTCTAGAACTAACTTGCACTGCAACGCAAAGAAATCTTATTAGTTAATAGCGAGTATCTCAGTGAGGCAAAAACATAAATAGTCTCAACGTTCCAAGGTTTAGCACCAGCGGAGCAGGAAGAATAATTACTATCCAA
>Ga0114952_1000805_pt1 | contig 29701 bp, 29 predicted proteins | sample SidtaG_2_FD_87303 | JGI IMG/M metagenome (GOLD analysis project Ga0114952, IMG submission 87303) | Marine algal microbial communities from Sidmouth, United Kingdom - Sidmouth_Asex2 metaG | ecosystem: Host-associated > Algae > Red algae > Unclassified | place: Sidmouth, United Kingdom | collected...
CTTGATTTTGCGCGTGCGCAAATCACAAATGCTATCGGCTAACGTAGGGACAGGGATTAATTTCATATCTACAAAATACGAAATCAATCCCTAAAAGTAAAATCGCCTTGCAACAATCTCAATTTATTTTTCGCCACTGTTTTTTAATACAAAAACAGAAAATCCTTTTAAACTAGGAGAGCGTAACTATCCAATAGATTTTGTATATCCTTGGCAAGAAAAATATATTGTTTCTATTACTATTCGCGAAGGATATGAGGTAGGGTCTAAACCAGAAAATATGTAGCTGGCTCTAGCAGATGATACGAGAGGTTTTAAATATAAAATTATAGAACAAGGAAATCAACTACAAATAATGATAGATTTAAACTTGAATACAACTGTAATACCTACCCAAAATTATTTAGGAGTAAAAGAATTTTATAAAAAAGTGATAGAAAAACAGACAGAAAAAGTAGTTTTATCTAAAATTTGAAAAGATGAACATACAAAATGCTCAAAAAGAAGTAGATAATTGGATAAAAGAACATGGGGTTCGTTACTTTAATGAGCTTACCAATATGGCACAATTAACCGAAGAAGTGGGAGAGGTTGCGCGTATAATAGCACGCCGTTATGGAGAGCAAAGCGAAAAAGAATCAGATAAAAACAAAGACTTAGGAGAAGAATTGGCAGATGTTGTTTTTGTGGTTTTGTGTTTGGCAAACCAAACGGGAATAGATTTGCAAAAAGCTTTTGATGATAAGCTAGATCTGAAAACAAAAAGAGATCACGATAGACATCAGAACAATAAAAAGCTGAAATAATAGTATATTTGTGCTCTTATTTTATCAAGCATTAGAAATAAGTTTTTTTAATGTTTATAATCTTTTAAATTTATTATAAGTTGAAACTACATTTATCTACCCAATCCAGTAATAAAATACAATCTAACATAAGAATAACAGGCTCAAAAAGTGAGTCTAATAGACTTTTGTTGCTGCAAGCATTATACCCAACTATAGAGATTAGTAATGTTTCTAATTCTGATGATGCACAAGTAATGGCGAAAGGATTGGAGAAAAGTAATGGTGAGGTAGATATTCACCATGCAGGAACAGCAATGCGTTTTTTAACAGCTTATTTTGCATCGCAAGAAGGAAAAGAAGTAGTACTTACAGGGTCGCAAAGAATGACAGAGCGCCCAATAAAAGTATTAGTAGAAGCATTGCAGAGTTTAGGAGCAGATATTTCATATGTAAATGAAAAAGGATATCCGCCAATAAAAATTATAGGAAAAACACTCATTAAAGATAAAGTTAGCTTACCAGCTAACATTAGTAGTCAGTATATTTCTGCATTGCTACTGATAGCACCTAGCTTAAAAAACGGAATAGAGTTAGAGTTAGTAGGGAAAATAACTTCAGTACCCTACATAAAAATGACTTTAGCTTTATTATCTCAAATAGGAGTAGAAAGTTCTTTTGATGATAATGTTGTAAAAGTTGCACCAAAGGTAGAAGTAGGTAAAAAGGCTTTAGTAGTAGAGTCGGACTGGAGTTCAGCATCATACTTCTATAGTATTGTAGCACTTTGTGAGATTGGAACAGAAATTACACTATCGGCATATAAAAAAGATAGTTTGCAAGGAGATAGTGCACTTGCAAATATTTATACTTCGTTTGGCGTTACAACTACTTACGGAGAAAATATAGTTACTCTAAAAAAGGAAACACAAGCTTTAAGTGCAAAAGCAACGTTTAATTTATCCAATGCGCCAGATATTGCACAAACAATAGCTGTAACTTGTTTTGGATTAGGAGTAGCATGTCATTTAACTGGTTTGCATACATTAAAGATAAAAGAAACAGATAGGTTAGAGGCTTTGCATGCCGAGTTATCTAAATTAGGAGCAGTAATTGCTGTTACAGACGAAACACTAACACTGGAAGCTTCACAAACAATAAATAATGATGTAGCTATAGACACTTATAATGATCATAGAATGGCTATGGCATTTGCTCCTTTGGCTTTAAAAACTTCAATAGTTATTAATAATGCAGAAGTGGTTTCTAAGTCATACCCAGATTTTTGGAAAGATATGGAGCAGCTAGATTTTCAGATAAAAAATATTTAATTGGTAATTTACTTGACAACCCCCTAGTTGGAATTGTATCTTTGCAGCCGCAAAAAACTGCTAACTAAAACTTTATAAATGAAATAAGGCATGTGATTTTGAGTGTTAATATTTAAAATGTTAGCAAATAAAAATTTATTGACTTATAAAACAAACAGCTATACATGAAATTATCAAACTTTAGTTTTGAATTACCAGACAATTTATTAGCAGAGTATCCTGCAGAAAATAGAGATGAATCTAAATTAATGGTTATTCATAGAGAAACTGGTAAAATAGAGCACAAAATGTTTAAGGATCTTATTAATTATTTTGATGAGGGAGATGTAATGGTGCTTAACAATACAAAAGTTTTTCCAGCTCGTTTGTATGGTAATAAAGAAAAAACAGGAGCAAGAATAGAAGTGTTTTTGTTAAGAGAATTAAATGAAGAACAACGTCTTTGGGATGTATTAGTTGATCCAGCTAGAAAAATACGAATTGGTAATAAATTGTATTTTGGTGATGATGATACGTTGGTGGCAGAGGTTATTGATAATACAACATCTAGAGGAAGAACATTACGTTTCTTATATGATGGTTCGTATACAGATTTTAGAAGAAAATTAAAAGAACTAGGAGAAACACCTTTACCAAAATATATAAAGAGGTCAGTAGAAGCAGAAGATGAAGACCGTTACCAAACTATATATGCAAAACATGAAGGTGCAGTAGCAGCTCCAACAGCAGGGTTACATTTTTCTAGACATTTATTAAAAAGACTAGAGATTAAAGGAGTAGACTTTGCAGAATTAACATTGCATGTAGGGTTAGGAACTTTTAATCCTGTAGAAGTAGAGGATTTGTCTAAGCATAAAATGGATAGTGAAGAGCTAATCATTGATGAAAGAGCAACAGAGATTGTAAACAATGCTCAAAAAAATAAAAAGAGAATTTGTGCAGTAGGAACAACAGCAATGAGAGGGTTAGAAAGTGCAGTATCTTCTAACCATCAATTAAATACACACGAAGGGTGGACAAATAAATTTATTTTCCCTCCGTATGATTTTAGTATTGCCAACTGTATGGTAACCAACTTTCACTTACCAAAATCTACTTTATTAATGATGATCTCGGCATTTATGGGGCATGATTTAATGAAAAAGTCATACAAAGAAGCAATTCTAGAAGAGTATAAATTTTACTCTTATGGTGATGCTATGCTAATAATATAATTTTATTCCACTTATTATGGGTGGAACAAAATAGTATTCTTAAAAATCCTGCTTTATCAAAGAAGATGTAAGACAGGATTTTTTTATATTTTACACGTGGGAGAAATAAAAAAAAAAGACATACGGGCATTAACAAAGGAGCAACTTAGAACTTTTTTTGAGAGCAATGGAGACAAAGCTTTTAGAGGGAATCAAGTATATGAGTGGTTGTGGCAGAAATCTGCACATAGTTTTGAGGCAATGACAAATGTTTCTAAAGAAACGCGTCAAATGCTTGAAGCTAACTTTGTGATAAATCATATTAAGGTAGATTTAATGCAACGTAGTAAAGATGGTACTATTAAAAATGCAGTACGCCTGCACGATGATTTAATAGTAGAATCAGTTTTAATCCCCACAAAAACAAGAACAACAGCCTGTGTTTCTAGTCAAGTAGGATGTAGTTTAGATTGTAAATTTTGCGCTACGTCACGTTTAAAACGTATGCGAAATTTAAATCCAGATGAAATTTATGACCAAGTAGTGGCTATAGATAATGAAAGTAGACTTTATTTTGATAAGCCCTTAAGTAATATTGTTTTTATGGGAATGGGGGAGCCGCTCATGAATTATAACAACGTATTAAAGGCTATAGAGAAGATAACTTCGTCAGAAGGCTTAGGGATGTCGCCAAGAAGAATTACCGTATCAACATCGGGGGTTCCAAAGATGATTCGTAAGATGGCAGATGAAGAGGTTAAATTTAAGCTAGCGGTATCTTTGCATTCAGCAATAGATGATATAAGAACCTCTATAATGCCCTTCAATGCTAATTTTACCTTGGCAGATTTACGCAAATCTTTGCAATATTGGTATGGGAAAACTAGAAGTAGAATAACCTATGAGTATGTAGTATGGGAAGGAATAAATGATGCTAAGAAAGATGTAGATGCATTGGTTAATTTCTGCAAATTTGCGCCTTCAAAAGTAAATTTGATAGAATACAACCCTATAGATGATGGTGAGTTTCAGCAAGCTTCGAACAAAGCTATAGAGATGTATGTAGAAACATTAGAAAAAGCAGGTATTACGGTTACAGTTCGTCGTTCTAGAGGAAAAGATATAGATGCAGCATGCGGGCAGTTAGCGAATAAATCATAAGCTCAATTATCTTTTTTTAATAGTTACTACTTTTTAAATTTTAATTAGATTTACAGAACCAAACTATTTTGCCTTTAAAGGGTTGTATAAGTGAAGATTGTAGCGCAAATAAAAGAACCAGTTAATGAAGAAATGGAAATTTTTGAAAAAAAATTCCATGAGGCAATGTCTTCAAAAGTAGCACTACTCAATAGAATCACTTATTACATTGTAAATAGAAAAGGAAAGCAAATGCGCCCAATGTTTGTTTTTCTAACTGCAAAATTACTTAATAACGGTGAAGTTAATGAGCGAACCTATCGTGGGGCATCTGTGATAGAATTAATTCATACCGCAACCTTAGTTCATGATGATGTAGTTGATGAAAGTAATAAACGCCGTGGTTTCTTCTCTATAAATGCGCTTTGGAAAAATAAAATAGCAGTTTTAGTAGGAGATTATTTGCTGTCAAAAGGATTGTTATTGTCTATAGATAATGGTGATTTTGACTTGTTAAAAATTATATCTGTTGCAGTCCGCGAAATGAGTGAAGGGGAATTGTTGCAGATAGAAAAAGCAAGACGTTTAGATATTACAGAGGAAATTTATTACGAGATTATACGCCAGAAAACAGCAACTTTAATAGCAGCATGTTGTAGCTTGGGTGCTTGTGCTGTAAAACCTGAATCTGAAGCGGTAGAAACTTTCAGGAAATTTGGCGAATTATGTGGAATGGCATTTCAAATAAAAGATGATTTATTTGATTATGGAGAAACTCAAATTGGAAAACCTACAGGAATAGATATAAAAGAGCAGAAAATGACTTTGCCTTTAATACATGTTTTAAATACGAGTTCTAAGAAAGAAAAAAAGTGGATTATAAATTCTATAAAAAACCACAATAAAGATAAAAAGCGCGTAAAAGAAGTTATCGCATTTGTAAAGAATCGAGGAGGGTTATCTTATGCTGAAACAAAAATGGTAGCTTTTAAAGAGGAAGCTTTAACTTTGTTAGCTACATATCCAGATTCTGAATATAAAAATTCACTAGAATTAATGGTGAACTATGTAGTAGAAAGGAAGAAGTAAGAGAAAAATAATAGGAATACTTCAGTATATTTTTTTTGCATTAATTTATTTAATGAATAACTAACTAAGAACTTTGATTTCAAAATCTACCATAGATAAAGTATATGAAACCGCTCTTTTAGAAGAGGTAATTGGTGATTTTGTACAATTAAAAAAGTCAGGGGCTAATTTTAAAGGATTAAGTCCGTTTACAGATGAGCGCTCACCAAGTTTTATGGTATCTCCAGTAAAGCAAATTTGGAAAGACTTTGGTAGTGGTAAAGGCGGGAACATGGTAGCCTTTTTAATGGAGCATGAGCATTTTTCGTATCCCGAAGCTATTAAATACCTGGCTAAAAAGTATAATATAGAAATAGAGGAGACAGCGCAAACAAACGAGCAGAAAGAAGAAGCTAGTGAGCGCGAAAGCATGTACCTGGTTTCAGAATACGCCCAAAAATATTTTGCTGAAGTACTTTGGCAGAAAGAGTTAGGTAAGGCAATAGGACTTAGTTATTTTAGAGAACGTGGTTTTACAGAAGAAACGATTAGAAAGTTTGGTTTAGGATATTGTTTAGATCAATGGGATGCTTTTACAAATGAGGCAATTGCTAAAAAGTATCAGTTAAACTATTTAGAAAAAACAGGACTTACGATTGTTAAAGAGGACGCAACTAATCCTGGTAATCCAAGAAAATTCGACCGATTTAAAGGTCGTGTAATGTTTCCTATACACTCTATGAGTGGCCGTGTTTTAGGTTTTGGAGGACGTATTTTAACTAGTGATAAAAAAGCAGCAAAATATTTAAATTCACCAGAGAGCGATATTTATCATAAGAGCAAAGTTTTGTACGGTATTTACCATGCAAAACAAGCTATAGCTAAAGAGGATAACTGTTATTTGGTAGAGGGATACACAGATGTTATTCAGTTTTATCAACGAGGAATACACAATGTAGTAGCTTCTAGTGGTACAGCTTTAACTTCTGATCAGATTAGATTAGTAAATAGACTTACAAAAAATATTACCGTACTTTTTGATGGTGATGCGGCAGGTTTAAGAGCATCACTTAGAGGAATAGATTTAATCCTGGAGCAAGGAATGAATGTGAAGGTCTGTACCTTTCCAGAAGGAGAAGATCCAGATAGTTTTTCTAAGAATAATGAATATGAAGAAGTAGTAGGTTATCTTAATGAAAATTCAAAAGATTTCATTCAATTTAAAGCGTCGTTATTAGTTAAAGAATCTGCGAATGACCCTATAAAAAAAGCGGAAACTGTTCGTGAAATAGTGAATAGTATTTCTAAAATTCCCGATCAAATAAAAAGAGAAATCTATATTCAGGAATGTGCACATATAATGACAATTTCGGAAGAAGTTTTATTTAATACATTAGCGCAGATAAGTAAAAAAGATAACGCTGAAGCCACTAAAAAAATTAAAAAAGAACAAAAAGAGCAAGCGTTCAATGTAGTAAAAAATGAAAAAGCGGTAAAAGTTGATGTTCAATATGAACTAGAACGTAAAATTATAGAACTTTTGTTGTTGTACGGAAGTGAAAAGCAAGAGTTTGAAGATTTAATTTTGAAGGAAAATAAAGAGGGGGAATTAGTCTTGGAGCCAGAAAAATTGAAGTCAAAAGTATATGAAAAAATTTATTTAGATCTTCAAGAAGATGAGATAGAACTTACTAATATTAATTTCAAGAATATTTATTTTAAGCTAATTGAAGCTTTAAATATGACAGAAGATTTTGCGATTAATACATTTATAGCAGATTTAGATCAAGACATGGTGTCCGACATATCTTCTATTTTAATGGAAGAAGAGAAGTATGAGCTTCATAATTGGGCTACTAAAGATATTTATCCAAAAAGCAAAGATGTAGGAGTAGCACAATTAGTGAGTGAGACTATTTTGACATTACGTTGCTTTTTAATAAAGAGAAGAATATTGTCTTTGCAAGAAAATACTAAAGATTTTAGTGTTGATAATAGAGATATATTGGAAGAAATAATGAATTACTTGCAGCTAAACAAGCTGCTAAATAAAAAATTAAATAGAGTTTTATCATAAAGAAACCTGAATTTTCATTCAGGTTTCTTAGTGGTAATTTTTTATAGAGAGGATAAATTAGATTTTTTAGCTTCTAATTTAATTAGTTTGTTTTAATTTTAAAATTAATATAACTCCAAAGCTTTTGCTTGTTGTAATAAATCTACTAGATTATCTACATTAAGTTTTTTCATTAATCTAGCTTTGTAGGTACTAACAGTTTTTTCGTTTAGATTTAATCCTAAAGCAACATCTTTGTTACGTTTACCGCTAGCCAATAATTTAAGAACTTCTACCTCTCTAGAAGAAAGCTTTCTGAAAAATCTTCTTGGCTTTTGTGTGCCTTCGTCAAAAGCTAAACGTTGTGCCAACTCATTGGTGATAAACATATTTCCTTCGCTAACTTTTTTAACCGCTGTTATTATGTAATCAATATCAGCAACTTTAGACAAGTAGCCGTATGCACCAGCTCTTATGGTGCTTAGAGCATAGACATCTTCAGATTGTCCGCTATAAATTAATACTTTTACGTCTGGATATTCTGCTTTTATTTTTCTTAGAGCTGCAATACCATTAATTTCTGGTATGTCCATTTCCATCATCACAACATCAGGAGCATCACTCTCTAGTCTACTAAATAATTCAGTTGTGTTAGATACATCATCAATTACTTTAAATTCGTTTGATGAACTTAAGGCGTGCTTAATCCCTAGTCTTACAATAGGGTGATTGTCTGCAATTAATACTTTAATCATTTGTGGGTTGTTTTTCTAGCTATTTAACTTTAGTTAATGGGTTGTCTAAAAAGACTGACATGCAATGTAAGGTTAAATAATCTAATTTCTTACTTCAAAAGTGAATTTTTTTATTAATAAAACGAAATTTTTCGTTCTTTTTTCGTTTTAATTACCTGATTTCTAGTTTATCGGTTGTTTTAATAACTGAGGAATCTCACAAACAGGAATGGAAACCATCTTATGTTTGTTTGAGGAATTAAACTTTTCAAAGATAATGAAAACTTCTTTTTTTCTACCTGTAAAATCACTAGAAACTTTTCCATTATCTTTCTGAAGCATTGCCCACTCTAGTTCTGGGTAACTTGCGCCAATTTGGTCCTCATCAGTCCTGTCATCTCCCCACAAACCATCTGTAGGTGGTGCCTTAATTATTTCTAAATTTATTCCTAACTCATCAGCTATGCTATATACTTCAGTTTTAACTAAATCTGCGATAGGGCTTAAATCTACTCCGCCATCACCATACTTTGTGTAAAAGCCAACACCAAAATCTTCTACTTTATTGCCTGTTCCAGCTACTAAATAGCCTTCTAGCGCAGCAAAATAATATAAAGTAGTCATTCTAAGTCTAGCTCTAGTGTTAGCTAAAGACATAAACCTATCTTCTTCGTTGGCTACTTTTGGTAGCGTAGTTACTAGGCTATCAAAAACAGGAGTAAGGTTTATTTGTTCTTTTGTTACATTTTTAAAATTATCTTGTAGCCATTTTATGTGGTTAGATGCTCTGCTTACTTGGTTTTCTGCTTGGTGTATAGGCATTTCTAAACACAAAAGATCTAATCCGGTCTTTGCGCATAGGGTAGAAGTTACAGCAGAGTCTATTCCGCCAGAAATACCTATTACAAAGCCCTTCATGTTCGCTTTTGTGGCATAATCTTTTAACCAATTTACAATGTGGTCTATTATTTTTTCTGTTTGCATATAAGTCTTATTATTAAGTTGAAAACAATTAACTTTGTTCGTAAAAATAAAGTCTATAAGCTAATAAATGAAATATATAGGAAATTACTTTTATAAGATGCAGTTTGTTATTATTGTTTTTTTACTTTTTTATGCTGTATCCTCATGTGAATCTGGTAAAAAGGAAGATATTGATGTTTCTAAAATTGATGTATTAGTAGAGGTATCTCGCTTTGATAAAGAATTTGCAGAAGCTACGCCGGCAGACATACCTAGGTTAAAAAAAAAACACCCTTATTTATTTCCTCAAAAATATACAGATAGTGTTTGGGAATCCAAATTAAAAGATACTATACAATTGGAATTATCAAGTGAGGTGATGAAAAAATTTCCAGATTTTGATGTAGAACAGAAAGATTTAGAATTGTTCTTTAAATATTTTAAATATTATTTCCCAAAACAAAAAATACCAAAGGTAGTAACTGTAACTTCTTATGTTGATTATAGAAATAGTGTTGTTTTAGCAGATTCTTTGCTATTAATAGCACTGGACACTTATTTAGGTAGTGATCATAAGTTTTACGCAGGTATTCAAAATTATACAGCACTAACCTTAGATAAGGAGTTTTTAATTAGTGATGTAGCTAATGAGTTTGTTAAAAAGAAGGTTAGGGCTCCAGATGAGAGGTTCTTTTTGTCGCAACTTATTTATTATGGTAAAAAATTATATTTGAAAGATAAGTTAATTCCATTTAAAACAGATGCTCAGAAAATAAAATATACCCAAGAACAATTAGATTGGGTAGTTTTAAACGAAGAGCATATGTGGCGTTACTTTGTAGAAAAAGAACTTTTGTATAGTACAAGTGGTAAGCTTGCGGCACGGTTTTTAGACGAAGCACCATTCAGTAAGTTTCAATTAGAGTTAGATGTAGAGTCGCCAGGGAGAGCAGGTAGGTATATTGGATGGCAAATTGTAAAAGCATATATGGAAAAAAATGATATATCGCTAACTCAGTTATTGAATATGCCATCAGAAGAAATTTTTAAGAAATCAAATTATAAACCAAGAAAATAGATGTCAGAACTTCATACATCAGAAATTAAATTAAAAGTAGGCTTAGATGATAATAAAGTGCCAGAAAAATTAACATGGTCTGCACAAGATGGTGGAATAGATAACGAAGAGGCAAAAGCAATGTTGTTGTCAGTTTGGGATAGTAAAAATAAAGAATCTCTAAAAATAGATTTATGGACTAAAGATATGCCTGTGGATGAAATGAAAATTTTCTTTCATCAAACATTAGTTTCTTTGTCCGATACTTTTATGAAAGCTACACAAGATGAAAAGATGACGGCTACAATGAAAGATTTTTGTGAGTATTTTGCAGAAAAATTAGAATTAAAAAAATAGGCACATCTGTTTTTTAAAGAAGTAAGTTTCTAATAAGCCTGCAGACTAATAATTTGTAAGCGTGTAATCTTATGGAAAATAAACTTGTTTTTGTATATAATGCCAATTCTGGAACAAAGAATGCATTATTAGATGTTGCTCATAAAATCATAAGTCCTCGTACTTATAATTGTAATTTGTGCGGTATTACTTATGGTGTATTTACTGAAAACGCTGTTTGGAGAAAATTTAGAAAAACTACTACGCTAGAGATGCAATTTTTACACAAGGATGAGTTTTTGAGATGTTACGACTTAAAATTAAGATATAAATATGAGTACCCTATAGTATTGTTGTTAACTAATGATGTTTTAGAAGCTTTAGTGACTACTAGTGAGTTAAATGGTTTAAAAAAATCTCAGGATTTAATTTTTTTAATAGAAAAAAGAGTAAGAAGCAGTTACTTATTAAGTAAGCAATTATGAGTTTTGTTTGTTAAATTCTGTATTTATTGCGTCAATATATGATAGCACTTCTTCTCTTCCGGTTGTGTTCGAGGATGATGTAATAAAGTAATTTGGAGCTTCTTCCCAAATGCCATCTAGTAGTTTTTTAATGTAATCTGAAACATGCTTTTCTATCGCTTTTGGTCTAAGTTTATCTGCTTTTGTGAAAATAATGCAGAAAGGTATAGCGTTTTCGCCCATCCATTCCATAAATTCTAAATCAACTTTTTGGGGCTCGTGTCTAATATCAATTAGAACAAAGGCACAAACTAGTTGTTGTCTCTCCTTAAAATAATCGGTAATATATTTTTGAAATGTTTTTTTATCTTTTTTAGAAACGCGCGCATAACCATAACCAGGTAAATCTACTAGAAACCAGTTATCATTTATTTTAAAATGATTTATAAGTTGAGTTTTCCCAGGTCTTCCAGATGTTTTTGCTAAACTCTTTTTTTGAGTAAGCATATTAATTAAGGAAGATTTCCCAACATTTGAGCGTCCTATAAAGGCATATTCTGGTAACAAGTCTTTAGGGCAATGCGTTACCTTGGAATTGCTAATTATAAATTCCGAAGATTTTATTTTCATAGAATTGCGTGTTAGAAATTACGCTTTTTTAACCAAGAGTGTAAAATAGTATTAAACTCCTCAGCATGTTCCATCATAGGAGCATGACCACATTTTTTTATCCAATAAAGATCAGAATCTGGTAATAGAGTATGAAATTCTTCTGCAACATTTGGTGGTGTAACAGTGTCATTTTCGCCCCAAATAATGCACGTAGGGGTTTTCATTAATGGCAAATCTTTAGACATGTTATGTCTAATAGCACTTTTTGCAATTGTTAATGTTTTCACTAGTTTTATACGGTTGTTAACAGTAGCAAAAACTTCATCAACTATCTCTTTTGTGGCAACATCAGGGTCGTAAAAAACATCTTGAGCTTTCTTTTTGATGAACTCATAATCTCCACGTTTTGGGTAGCCATCTCCCATGGCGCTTTCATATAAGCCAGAGCTTCCGGTAATTACAAGACCTTTAACTAGTTTTGTATATAGTTTAGTGTGTAGTAAGCCAATGTGTCCTCCTAAAGAGTTTCCAAGAAGAATAACATTTGTAAGGTTTTTATGCTTAATGAAACCTTCTACATACTTAGCAAAGCTTTTTACGTTGGTTTTTAATAATGGCATATCGTATATAGGTAATTCCGGTACCAGAACTTTATATCCAATTTTTGGAAAGTAATCCATAACGCCAGCAAAATTACTCAAACCGCCCATTAGACCATGAAGTATGACGATGGGAGTTCCTTCTCCTATCTCAATATAATTATATTTTCCTTCTTTAATAATCTGTTCTTCCATTCAAGGATTACTTCGGGTCTTAGATTCGCAAATATAGACATTTCCTTGTAATAGCAAGGTATTTGTGTTAAAGTGTTCAGCTATTTTTAAGTTGCTGTTTTAAAGAAAGTTGAATGATAATTCCCACTTTGCTAAGTATTATCTATAAAGCTCTTGTTTTTAAATTTTGTCTAAAAATAAATAAATTTATTAACAATGTGGGGATATGTGGTAAATAGTGGTGATAATTTCTATATATTTGAGTTATAATAGGAAAACTATTGTTTTAGGTGATAAATTTTATAGGAACATATGAGTGTAAATCAGATGTTAAGGGCAGGGTGATGATACCTGTAGCGCTTAAGAATCAGATGGTTCCTGTAATGAATGATGGTTTTGTTTTGAAACGTTCAGTTTTTCAACCTTGTTTAGAGTTATATCCAATGAGTGAATGGAAACTCTTAATGGAGAAGATGAATAAGAAGAATCGTTTTAAGAAAAAAAATAATGATTTTATAAGGCGTTTTTCTGCTGGAGTTAAAATTGTAGAGGTAGATGCGGCTGGTAGGTTGCTAATTCCTAAGAATTTAATTTCTATAGCGGGGATAACAAAAGATGTGGTGTTAAGTTCGGCAATAAACATTGTTGAAATATGGGATAAAGATAATTATGAAAAAGTGATAGAAGAAACGGCTGAAGATTTTGCAGATTTAGCAGAAGAAGTGATGGGAGGTGATGACAATGAGTTATCATAATCCAGTTTTGCTAAGGGCATCGGTAGATGGCTTGGCTATAAAAGAAAATGGAATCTATGTAGATGTAACCTTTGGAGGAGGAGGGCATTCTAAAGAAATATTGAGCAGGTTAGGGCCTGAAGGGAAACTATTTGCTTTTGATCAGGATGAGGATGCAATGGAGAATGTGTTGGATGATGAGCGTTTTCAATTAATAAGTGAAAATTTCAGATATATAACTCAGTTTTTAAAGTTTTATGGTGTTCGTAAAGTAGACGGAATATTAGCAGATTTTGGTGTTTCATCGCATCAGTTCGATGTGGCTGAAAGAGGTTTTTCTACTCGTTTTGATGCTGATTTGGATATGAGAATGAGTCAGAAAAATGCAGTATCTGCTTACGATGTGGTGAATACATATAAATACGATGATTTGCGTAGGGTGCTTTTTCAGTACGGAGATTTAAGAAATGCTAATGCAATGGCTAATGTAATTATTGCGAGTAGGGAAGAAACTCCAATAAAAACAACAGAACAGTTAAAGCAAGTCTTGGCTCAGTTTTTACCAGGTTTCAAAGCGCATAAAATATTAGCACAAATATATCAGGCAATACGTATAGAGGTAAATCAGGAAATAGAAGTAATAAAAGAATTTTTATTGCAGACAGAAGCTCTTTTAGGTTCAAAAGGGAGAATAAGTCTTATTAGTTATCATTCTTTAGAAGATAGATTGGTAAAAAGGTACATAAGGGCAGGGCAGTTTGAAGGGGAGCCAGAAAAAGATTTTTATGGAAATATAGCTGTTCCATTTAAAAAAGTAGGAGGCTTAATAGTGCCGTCAAAAGAAGAGATAAAAGAAAATAACAGAGCACGTAGTGCAAAATTAAGAATTGCAGAAAAACTATAGAAGTTATTTTGTTTAGTCTAGGCTTAATTAGTAAATAATTTGATAATGAGAAAAGGAATATTAGATATTCTCAAAGGTAAATTTTTGGTGAGCGGCGATGCTCCTAAAAATTGGCTGTTTATCATTTTTGTTTCTTTTTTGGCTACTATAATGATAGGTAGTTCGCATAGTGCAGATGGTAAAGTGCATAAAATTGCAGCTTTAAATGAAGAGGTTAAAGAATTGCGAAGTGAATTTGTAGATGTGCGATCAGACGTGCAACGCTTAAAGTTGGAATCTACTATCGTAGAGACAATGAAGCAAAGGAGTTTGTTTCCTTCAGAAGAACCACCAAAAAAAATAAAAGTAAAAAAAATCAGGTAATGGCAGCAACAGAAAAAAACATACTAACTAGGCTTTATATAGTGGCTGGGTGTCTTTTTGTTTTTGCTATTGCAGTTATGGCAAAATTGGTGAGTATCCAAATGGTAGATGGTGACAAGTATAGGCAACTTGCTATGGATCGTACAGAGAAAATGTTTACCATAGCACCAAACCGTGGGAATTTATACTCAGATGATGGTAGTTTGTTGGCAACATCGGTATCTAGATATACTATTCGTTTTGATGCAGTTACAGTAAAGGATAAAGATTTTCAGGAAAATATAAAACCATTATCAGACTCTTTGTCTAAAATGCTTTATGAGCCTTCATTTTATTATCGCAAATTGTTTAGAAAAGCAAAAACGAATAGGAATAGGTATAAGCTTATTGCTCGTAATCTGGATTATTCAGATTATATGCGAATAAAATCTTTTCCTCTTTTTGTTAAGGGGCCTAATAGAGGAGGTTTAATTGTGGAGCAAAAAACGGTACGAGAACACCCTTTAGGTAAAATAGCAGAGCGTAGCGTTGGTTATGAGCGTGTAGATGGTGAGGGGCATTATACTAGAGTGGGTTTAGAAGGGGCTTTTGGACAATATTTACGAGGAACAGAAGGAAAACGTTTAAAGCAAAAAATAGCAAAAGGGCAATGGAAACCCATAGGTTTAGACAATATAGTAGAACCAAAAGATGGGTATGATGTAGTTTCTACCATAGATATAAATATACAGGATATTGCACATCATGCATTATTGCGTCAGTTAGAAAAATACAAAGCAGACCATGGTTGTGTTATTGTAATGGAAACAAAAACAGGAGAGGTAAAAGCTATTTCTAATTTAGGAATTACTGGAAAAGGCAAATATTATGAACGCTTAAATTATGCTATAGGAGAATCGCATGAGCCTGGCTCCACATTTAAGTTAATGTCTCTAGTGGCAGCATTAGAGGATAAAGTAATTGATACTAGTACTGTGTTTGATACAGGTAATGGTCGTTGGAAAATATATGATAGAACAGTGCGAGACTCTAAATGGGGAGGATATGGAAAGGTAAGTGCGGCTAGAGCATTTGAAATTTCATCTAATACAGCATTTGCAAAAATGATTCATGAGAATTATAAAAATAAACCAGAAAGGTTTGTAAATAGGTTAAAAGCAATGAATTTGCATGAAGAATTAGGGATGCCTATAAAAGGAGAGGGGAAACCAGTTATAAGAAACCCAGGAGATAAAGGTTGGTCTGGTATTTCTTTGGCATGGATGTCTCACGGGTATGAGGTTTCTTTAACGCCATTACAAACACTTACTTTTTATAATGGTATAGCTAATGATGGTGAAATGGTAAAACCTAGATTAATTAAAGAGGTGAAGGAGTGGAATAAAACCATTTTAAAGTTTGATAAAGAGGTGATTAATGAGGCTATTTGTTCAAAAGAAACAGTAAAGAAAGTTCAAAAAATTTTAAAAGATATTGTAAAGAAAAAGCATGGTACTGGTCATAGTTTGTATGCTGCCAATTTCTCTATGGCAGGAAAAACAGGGACATGTCAGAAAAACTATATAGATAAAACAAGTGATAAGTTTGGGTATATATCTTCTTTTTCAGGTTATTTTCCTGCGGATAAGCCTAAATATTCATGTATAGTGGTAATTCATGAACCAGATAAAAGTGTTGGGTATTATGGCGCAGATGTAGCAGGGCCTGTGTTTAAATCGGTAGCGCAAAAAGTATATGCAACCTCTCCTATAGTAGATGAGATTGAGTTTTTGGATAAAGAAGATAAAAAATTAGAAGCTAGTTTTCAGAAATATTTTGCTCAGGCACAAAAGAAAGGAAGTAAAGTTCCTAATGTAAAAGGGATGAGTGGTATGGATGCTGTTGCGTTGTTAGAAAACATGGGGCTAAGGGTAGAGGTTAGAGGTAATGGAAAGGTTAAAAGCCAGTCGCTTCCTCAAGGAGAAAACATATTAAATGCTAAGAAAATAATTTTAGAGCTGTCATGAAATTGTTAAAAGACATATTATACGGAGTTGGACTTTCTGCAATTAGCGGAAGTACAAATAGCATGATAAACTCGGTATGTTTTGACTCTAGAAAAGTAGGGTTGGATGATGTATTTGTAGCAATTAAAGGAACTTTAGTAGATGGTCATAATTATATAGAAAAAGCAATAGCCTTTGGAGCTAAAGCAGTAGTTTGTGAAGAAATACCAGAAAACGTAGTAAATGGCATTACTTATGTAGCGGTAGATGATGGTAATAAAGCACTAGCAATTATAGCATCTAATTTTTATGATAAACCTTCAAAAAATTTAAAACTAGTAGGTGTAACAGGTACCAATGGAAAAACAACGGTAAGTAGCTTGTTGTATCAATTGTTTAAAAAAGCAGGATACAAAGTAGGATTGATATCTACTATAAAAATATTGGTAGATGACCATGAATATGTAACCAGTCATACAACACCAGATGCTTTAACAATCAATAGGTATTTAAGTTTAATGAATGAGGTTGGAGTAGAGTATTGTTTTATGGAAGTAAGCTCTCACGGAATTCACCAAAAAAGAATAGATGGATTGGTTTTTGAAGGTGCAATTTTCACGAACCTTTCACACGATCATTTAGATTATCACAAGACTTTTGCAGAGTATAGAGATACAAAAAAGTTGTTGTTTGATAAATTGCCAAAAACAGCATTTGCAATCACAAACATAGATGACAAGAATGGCGAGGTAATGTTGCAAAACACAAAGGCTAGAAAATATACCTATGCTTTAAAAAGTTATGCGAATTATAGAGCGAAAGTTTTAGAAAATCAATTCGATGGTCAGTTATTAAAAATTAATGACAACGAATTATGGTCAAAACTTATAGGTAATTTTAATGCATATAATTTATTAGCTATTTATGCAACTGCAGATTTACTAGGATTAGAAAATTTGGAGATTCTGCAATTGTTGAGTCAGTTAGAAAATGTAGACGGGAGGTTTCAATATTTTATATCAAAAGAAAAAATAAAGGCAATAGTAGATTATGCCCATACGCCGGATGCGCTAAAAAATGTACTTGATACAATAAATGCATTGAGAACTGGAAATGAGAACGTCATCACCGTTGTGGGGTGTGGTGGTGATAGAGATAGTTCTAAGCGTCCGGTTATGGGTAATATTGCATCAGCTTTGAGTAATAAAGTAATTTTTACATCTGATAATCCACGAACAGAATCCCCATCAGACATTATTAAACAGATGGAAGAAGGTGTAGAGCCTCAAAATTTCAGAAAAATTTTATCAATAGATAACAGAGAGCAAGCCATAAAAACAGCATGCCAGTTGGCAATGTCTAATGATATTATCTTGATTGCGGGTAAGGGTCATGAAACGTATCAAGAAACCAACGGAGAACGCATACACTTTGATGATTTTGAAATAGTAACCAAAGTATTAATCAGTTTAAATAAATAACCTTAAGTAAGGATAACACAAGCATGTTATATTATCTATTTGATTTTCTAGAGAAAAAATACCAGCTTCCAGGAGCAGGACTTTTTAATTTTATAACCTTTCGCGCAGCGTTAGCAATACTTTTGTCATTAATTATAGCAACAGTTTATGGGAAAAAAATTATTGTTTTTCTTCAGCATAAACAAATAGGAGAAACAGTTAGGGATCTAGGTCTTGATGGACAAAAGCAGAAAGCAGGAACACCAACAATGGGTGGGTTAATTATTATTCTGGCGACCTTAATACCAGTGCTTTTATTTGCTAAAATAGAAAATATATATATTATTTTATTATTGGTGACTACTGTTTGGATGGGGGCTATAGGATTTGTAGATGATTATATTAAAATATTTAAAAAAGATAAAGAGGGATTAAAAGGTAGGTTCAAGGTAATGGGGCAGGTAGTGCTGGGTTTAATTGTGGGTGCTACACTTTATTTTCATCCAGAAGTTACCATGAAAGAGCAGGTGGATGTAGCGGTTACTAGTCAATTAATAACCGATGGCAATGTTGGTCCTGAAATAAAATCTACCAGAACTACAGTGCCATTTCTAAAAAACAATGAATTAGATTATGCGGATTTTATTACTTGGACTGGTGATGGAATGGAAAAATACGCATGGTTAATATTTATACCACTCGTTATAATTGTGGTTACTGCAGTGTCAAATGGAGCAAACCTAACAGACGGAATAGATGGTTTGGCAGCTGGCACATCTGCAGTTATCGTTTTTGCTTTAGGTATTCTTACCTGGGTATCAGGGAATATCATATTCTCTAATTATTTGGACATTATGTTTATTCCTAGGGCAGGAGAGCTAGTAGTTTTTATTGCAGCTTTTTTAGGTGCTCTGGTAGGGTTTTTATGGTACAATGCATATCCTGCACAAGTGTTTATGGGAGATACAGGGAGTTTAACTATTGGTGGAATTATAGCTGTAATAGCAATTATAATTAGAAAAGAGTTGATGATACCTGTGTTGTGTGGAATTTTCTTTGCAGAGAACTTATCCGTAATGTTACAAGTAGGCTATTTTAAATATACCAAGAAAAAAACAGGCGTAGGTCAGCGTATATTTTTAATGGCACCATTACATCATCATTACCAGAAAAAAGGATATCATGAAAGTAAAATAGTAATTCGGTTTTTAATCGTTGGAATACTATTGGCAATTATAACTGTTGTAACACTTAAAGTTCGCTAAATGAAAAGGTTGGTTGTTTTAGGCGGTGGAGAAAGTGGTATTGGTACAGCAATATTAGGAAAAAAAAAAGGGTATGATGTTTTTGTCTCTGATAAAGGAAAAATAAAAGATAAATATAAAGAAGTTCTTGAGCATTTTGAGATTGATTGGGAAGAGGAGCAACATACTGAAGCTAAAATAGTAAATGCTGATGTAGTAATGAAAAGCCCTGGAATACCAGATAAAGTTCCTTTAGTAGTGAAATTAAAGGGGAACAATATTCCAGTGATTTCCGAAATAGAATTCGCATCAAAATATACAGATGCTACTATTATAGGAATTACAGGGAGTAATGGTAAAACCACCACCACCATGTTATTAAGTCATATTTTAAAAGAAGGCGGTTGTAATTTGGGAATGGCAGGGAATATAGGTGATAGTTATGCTAAAATGGTAGCGGAACAAAATTTTGATTACTACGTGTTAGAAATTAGTAGTTTTCAGCTAGACGGAATACTAGATTTTAAACCGCATATAGCAATTTTAACAAATATTACACCAGACCATTTAGATCGGTATGATTATAAGTTTGAAAACTATATCGATTCTAAATTTAGTATCGTAAAAAATCAGACAAAAGAGGATTACCTTATTTACGATGCAGATGATGAGGTAATAACAAAATGGTTAGCAAATAACCCAATTCAGTCACAATTAATGCCTTTTTCCATAGAAAAAGAAGTGGAAGAGGGAGCGTTTATAAAACAAGACAAAATAATAATAAGAACACAAAATAATATAATGGAGATGATGAAAGATACTTTAGCTTTAGAAGGTAAGCACAACCTTAAAAATACGATGGCAGCTTCTACGGCAGCTAAACTAATTCAGATTAGAAAAGAAACCATTCGTAATAGTGTGCAAAATTTTCAAGGAGCGCCACATCGTTTAGAAAAAGTACTTAAAATTCACCATGTAGAATATATAAATGATTCTAAAGCTACCAATGTGAACGCAACATTCTATGCATTAGATAGTATGAGAACACCAACGGTTTGGATTGTTGGTGGTGTAGATAAAGGAAATAATTATAAAGAATTAATGCCTTTGGTTAGAGAAAAAGTAAAAGCAATTATTTGTTTAGGAGAAGATAATTCTAAAATAATTAACGCTTTTGGGAATGTGGCAGATTTATTAGTAGAAACATATTCTATGAAAGAAGCTATAAAAGTAGCTTATAAGGTAGCAGAACGTGGAGACACAGTTTTATTATCTCCTGCTTGTGCTAGTTTTGACCTTTTTAAGAATTATGAAGACAGGGGAGATCAATTCAAAAATGAAGTAAAAAACTTATAAAGTGGTTCGATTATTCGAAAATATTAAAGGAGATAAAGCTATTTGGGGCGTCGTAGCCCTATTGGCGCTATTTTCTTTTTTACCTGTTTACAGCGCCAGTAGTAATTTGGTGTACGTAGTAGGTAATGGCACCACTATTGGGCACTTAATAAAACATGCCTTGCTATTGTTTTTAGGTTTCGGAATTATTTACGGAGTACATAGAATACCTACTCACTTTTTTAAAGGCTTGTCTCTAATTGCTATGCCAATAGTATTGCTACTGTTGATATATACCTTAGCACAAGGAACAACAATTGGAGGTGCAAATGCCAGCCGTTGGATACGCTTGCCTTTAGTAGGGTTTACGTTCCAGACCTCTAATCTGGCAGCAGTAGTATTAATGATATATGTTGCCAGATACTTAACTAAGATTAAAGATAGAACCGTAACATTTAAAGAAAGTATTTTGCCCCTGTGGATACCTGTTTTTTTGGTGTTGATACTTATATTACCAGCTAATTTTTCCACGGCAGCTATTATCTTTCTTATGGTGCTAATGTTATGTTTTGTGGGTGGTTATCCTATAAAATATTTATTAGGTATCGTGGGGGCTGGTGTTTTGTTCCTAACACTGTTTGTTTTAGCAGCGAAAGCTATGCCAGATATGTTTCCAAATCGTGTAGATACTTGGGTTAGTAGAATTGATAGTTTTACAAATGGGGAAGATTCTGAATCTGATTATCAAATAGAAAAAGCAAAAATAGCAATCGCTACAGGTGGCATTATAGGTAATGGAGCAGGGAAAAGTGTAATGAAGAATTTTTTGCCACAAAGCTCATCAGATTTTATATATGCCATAATCATAGAAGAATATGGATTGGTAGGTGGTTTTATTTTGATGTTTTTTTATCTGTTGCTTTTATTTAGAATTGTAGTTGTGGCAAATGGAAGTGAAACAATTTTTGGAAAACTATTAGTATTAGGCGTTGGTTTACCCATTGTTTTTCAGGCACTAATTAATATGGCGGTAGCTGTAGAATTATTTCCCGTAACAGGGCAGACATTACCTTTAATAAGTAGCGGAGGTACCTCTACATGGATGACCTGTTTAGCAATAGGAATTGTGTTGAGTGTGAGTAATAAAAGCATATTTCAGGAAGAGAAAGAGAATGAAGAAGTAGGAGAGATAAACCCTTTAGAAGCATTAAGTGGACAATTATAAATTTATAATATCGGGAGGAGGTACAGGCGGACATATTTATCCGGCAATTGCTATTGCAAATGAATTAAAAGAACGTTACCCAAGTGCGGAATTTTTATTTGTAGGAGCAAAAGACCGTATGGAAATGGAAAAAGTACCACAAGCAGGGTATAGAATAGAAGGACTCTGGATAAGTGGTTTGCAGCGAAAACTTACATTAAAAAACCTGCTATTTCCTTTTAAATTGATAAGCAGTTTAGTTAAATCAAGGAGCATTGTTAAAAAATTTAGGCCAGATGCGGTTATTGGAACAGGAGGGTTTGCTAGTGGGCCGCTTTTAAGAGTAGCATCACAAAAAAACATTTCATGTGTATTGCAAGAACAAAACTCTTATGCAGGAATAACCAATAAATTATTGGCGAACAAAGTAAAAAAGATTTGTGTTGCGTATGATGGAATGGAGCAATTTTTTCCTGCTAATAAAATAGTAAAGACAGGAAACCCTGTTCGCGCAGACTTAGTTGCAATTACAGTTGATGAAAATAAGGCTTGTGAATTTTTTGGATTAGATGTAGATAAACCAGTGTTGTTAGTTTTAGGAGGTAGTTTGGGAGCTAAAAGAGTTAATGAATTAATAGAGAGGCAACTGTCTTTTTTTATATCTAAAAGAGTACAGGTAGTTTGGCAATGTGGTAAGTTGTACTATGAATCATATAAAAAATATAGTTCTGAAACAGTAAAAGTATTCGACTTTTTAAATAAGATGGATTATGCGTATAGTGCAGCAGATATTATTATTTCTAGAGCAGGAGCAGGATCGGTATCAGAATTGTGTATTGTAGGGAAGCCAGTAATTTTTATTCCGTCCCCTAATGTAGCAGAAGACCATCAAACTAAAAACGCAAAAGCATTAGAACAAGAAAATGCGGCGGTTTTAATTAGAGAAAAAGATTTAGAAGCAAATTTTGAAAAGGTTTTTTTAGAGGTATATCAATCTAAAGAAAAGCAAGAAGGGCTAGCATTAAACATAAAAAAGTTAGCAATGCCTCAGGCAACAAAGGATATTGTTGATGAAATTGAAAAATTATTGAAAAAGTAAATGAATTTAAAAGAAATACATAATGTTTATTTTGTGGGTATAGGAGGCATTGGAATGTCTGCCTTGGCTCGTTATTTTAAATTTATTGGGAAACAAGTTGCTGGGTATGATAAAAAACAAACACCTCTCACAAAAGAATTAAGTAACACAGGTATTGAAATTCATTATACAGATAATGTAAAAGTAATTACTAAAGGTTTTTTAAATAAAGACAATACATTGGTTGTGTATACGCCAGCAATTCCAAAAGAGCATACAGAACTTAATTATTTTTTTGATACTGGTTTTACGGTTAAAAAACGTTCCGAAGTATTAGGCATAGTTACACAAGATACTTTTTGTTTTGCAGTAGCTGGGACACATGGTAAAACAACAACATCTAGTATTTTGGCGCATTTACTAAAAGAATCTGGGACGCCAATAACAGCTTTCTTAGGGGGTATATCTGAAGATTTTAATAGTAATTTTTTGTTAGAAGGAAAAGATTATTCGGTGGTAGAAGCAGATGAGTTTGATCGCTCATTTTTACAGCTTTCTCCAGATGTAGCATGTGTAACATCTATGGATGCTGATCATTTGGATATTTATGGAACTAGTGATGCAATAGAGCAGTCTTTTAGAGATTTTACAAGAAAATTAAAACCAAATGGAAAGCTTTTTATTAGAAACGGTTTGCCCTTAGATGGTATTACTTATGGTATAGAAGACGATTCTGATTTTTGTATTCGAAATTTAAAAATAGAAAACGGTGCTTATATTTTTGATTTGGAAACCCCGGAAAAAACATTAACAAGAGTAGCGTTTAGCAAGCCAGGTAGACATAATTTGCTAAACGGGTTAGTCGCTTTTGCAATGGCAATGCAACTAGGTTCATCGCCTAATCATCTTGTAAAAGCATTAGGAACATTTAAAGGTGTACAACGACGTTTTTCATATAAAATAAAAGAAGATAATTTTATTTTTATAGATGACTATGCACACCATCCAACAGAAATTAATGCGGTATACGATGCAATCATGGAAATGCATCCAAATAAAAAAGTATTAGCAGTTTTTCAGCCTCATTTATTTTCTAGAACAAAAGATTTTATAGACGATTTTGCAACAAGTTTATCAAAGTTTGAAAATGTTTTGTTGTTAGATATCTATCCAGCAAGAGAAAAACCTATAGAAGGAGTAACATCAGATTGGTTGTTAGGCAAGATAAAAAATAGTTACAAAAAGGTAATAGAAAAATCTGCTTTAATACAAGAAATTAAACAAATAAGACCAGAAGTTTTAGTTACAATGGGAGCTGGAGATATTGGTTTAGAAGTGTTAAAAATAGAAAAGGAATTTACATATGAAATTTAATTGGAACTATATAAAAATGGTGGTGCTATTACTTTTTGTAGTGGTGCTTTATTCTTTCTCTAACCATAAGAGTAATAAAAGAGTTATTGAAGGTATCGATATTCAATTCGTTGGAAATCAAGATCTTTATGTAACACACGAAATAGTTAATAAATTGTTAATACAAAATTACGGAAGAGTTAAAAACATAGCGAAAGAAAAATTAGATTTGAATAACATAGAAAAGGTTATTGCTTCCAACGCTATGGTTAAAAGTTCTCAAGTTTATCTTACTGTAAATGGACAACTTACATCCAGAATAGAACAACGTAGACCAATTGGGCGAATAGAAAAATCTGAAAGATTTTATCTTGACGATGAAGGAAAACGAATGCCTATGTCTAAAAATCACTCGGCGCGTGTTCCTATAATTACAGGAAATGTAACAGGAAAAAGTTTAGAAGACGTGTATGTGATATTAAAATACATTAATAAAGATAATTTTTTGAGGAAAAATGTTATAGGTATTCATATTGAAGCAGATGAAAAATATCAATTAAAATTCCGAATGGATGACTTTGTAGTGAATCTGGGGGGGATAAATAATTTAGAGAAAAAGTTTACAAATTTTAGAGCTTTTTATACCAAGGCAAGAAAAGATAAAACTTTGGATGACTATAATAGCGTAAGCTTAGAATTTAATAATCAAGTAGTGTGCACCAAAATATAAGTTATGGAACAAGCTAATTATTCAGTTGGATTAGACATAGGAACCACTAAGATTGTAGCCATCATAGGTAAAGAGAATGAGTATGGTAAAATAGAGGTTTTAGGAATTGGTAGGTCTAAAAGTTTGGGTGTACATAGAGGAGTTGTTAATAATATTACACAAACTATAAAGTCTATACAACAAGCTATAGAAGAGGCAGAAGCTAATTGTGGATTAAAAATAAGTTCGGTAGTAGTTGGTATTGCTGGGCAGCATATTAGAAGTTTACAACATAGTGATTATATCACTAGAGCAAATTCTGAAGAGGTAATTAATGATGAAGATTTAGATAAGCTTTGTAATCAAGTATATAAGTTGGTAATGTTACCTGGAGAAGAGATTATTCATGTATTGCCACAAGAGTATAAAGTAGATGGACAGGCAGAAATAAAGCAACCAATAGGCATGTATGGAGGAAGGTTAGAAGCTAACTTCCATGTAGTAGTAGGGCAAGTGGCTTCTATTAAAAACATCGGAAGATGTATTAAAAGTGCAGGCTTAGATTTGGCAAGTATTACATTAGAACCATTGGCTTCTGCAAATGCAGTATTAAGTCAGGAAGAAAAAGAAGCAGGAGTAGCTTTAATAGATATAGGAGGCGGTACAACAGATTTAGCCATTTTTAAAGATGGTATTATTAGACATACAGCTGTAATTCCTTTTGGAGGTAATATTATTACAGAAGACATAAAAGAAGGTTGTTCTATCATAGAAAAGCAAGCAGAACTTTTAAAAGTGAAATTTGGTTCTGCATGGCCAGGAGAAAATAAGGACAATGAGATAGTGTCTATTCCAGGCTTAAGAGGAAGAGAGCCTAAGGAAATTACCTTAAAAAATCTGTCTAAAGTCATTCATGCAAGAGTAGTAGAAATTATAGAACAGGTATATGTAGAAATTAAAAACTACGGGCACGATGATCAAAAGAAAAAATTAATTGCTGGAATTGTTTTAACAGGGGGAGGAAGTCAATTAAAACACTTAAAACAGTTAGTAGAATATATTACAGGTATGGATACTAGAATAGGATATCCTAACGAGCATTTAGCAGGAGATTCAGAAGAGGAAATAGCAAGTCCATTATATGCAACGGCAGTAGGTTTATTAATGAATGCAATAGAAACAAATGCCAAGAATAAAATAATAGAAGAAGAGGTACTGGTAGAAAAAACAGAGAATGTTGTTTCTAAAAGTGATGAAACAGAAGCGGTTAAACAACAAGTAAAGACAGAGCGTAAATCCATTTTTGACAAATGGTCAGAAAAATTGAAAGATTTTTTAGATAATGCAGAGTAACGCATAAAAAATAGTAGAACCAGGTAATACATATAGTATGAGTAAGAACACCGAATTAGAGAGTATTTCGTTTGATTTACCTAAAAATCAAAGCAATGTCATAAAAGTCATTGGTGTAGGTGGTGGAGGTAGTAATGCCATAAATCACATGTTTAAAGCCGGAATAAAAGGAGTAGATTTTATTATTTGTAATACAGATGCACAAGCGCTTCAAAATAGTTCTGTGCCTAATAAAATTCAATTAGGAGTATCACTAACAGAAGGATTAGGTGCTGGTGCCAATCCAGAAGTAGGCGAGCAAGCTGCCATCGAAAGTACAGAGGATATTAAAAATATGCTTGGTGCTAACACAAAAATGGTGTTCATTACTGCTGGTATGGGTGGCGGTACAGGAACTGGTGCAGCTCCTGTTATTGCTAAGCAAGCTAAAGAGATGGATATTCTTACTGTAGGGATAGTTACTATTCCGTTTCAGTTTGAAGGTAAAATGCGTAATGAACAAGCGCATAGAGGAATGGAAAAATTAAGGAGAAATGTAGACTCTTTAATTGTCATTAACAATAACAAACTTAGAGAAGTATACGGTAATTTAGGTTTTAAAGCTGGTTTTTCTAAAGCAGATGAGGTATTGGCAACTGCAGCTAAAGGTATAGCAGAAGTAATAACACATCATTACACACAAAATATAGATTTACGAGATGCTAAAACAGTACTTTCTAATAGCGGAACAGCTATTATGGGTTCTGCTTCAGCATCTGGTTCAGCAAGAGCTCATGAGGCTATTATGAAAGCATTGGATTCTCCGCTGCTAAACGATAATAAAATTACAGGAGCTAAAAATGTATTATTACTTATTGTGTCTGGTTCACAAGAAATAACAATAGATGAAATAGGAGAAATAAACGATCATATACAAGCACAAGCTGGACATGGAGCTAATATTATTATGGGTGTTGGTGAAGATGAAGCACTAGGAGAAGCTATTGCTGTTACAGTTATTGCTACAGGTTTTGATGTGGATCAGCAGGATGATATAGTAAATACAGAATCCAAAAAAATAATACATACCCTAGAGGAAGGACAAAAAGCAGAACAAATATTAGTTGCGCAAAAAAATGTAGTATACACCTTGGAAGATATAGTAGAGGAAGAGGTGAAAATGCCACCTGCTGCTCCAGCTATAATAAAGCATACTTTAGTTGAGGATGATAGGCAAGAAGATTTTGGGAACTTAATTCCAACCACAGCTGCAATTAAAAATTTTAACGTAATCTGCGAAGAAGTACTAGCGACTGAACAAATAGATGAAGATGACTTTATTATTATAAACTCTAGTGATAAACTTAGAGATATTGAGGTTATAGATCCAGTAGTTGTATTTAATAAAAAAGCAGAAGAAGATCAGTTTGCTTTAAGCTTTGATATGCCATTATTCGAATCTGAAAAAGAAGAAGAAAAAGAGCATGTAATTACTTTTGATTTAGATGAGAATATTAATGATATAGAAGTAAAAGATCATATTGAGGTAGTACCTGTTTTAGAATATAACCATGTAGGAGAAAAAAGATATAGTTTGGACGATTACATGGAATTAGAAACAAAGCTTACAGGTTTTAAGTCTAAAACACAGAAGCCTAAGATAGTGGAAGAGGAATTAGCTTTTGAGAAGAAAACAGTAGTTTCTAAACAAACTGTAGAAGGGTCAGAAACTAAAGAGGTAGACCCCATGGATAGCCCTATAGAGGAGCTTTTAAAGGAGAGAGCAGATGAGCGTAGAAAAAAGTTAAAAGATTTTAACTATAAGTTTCAAAATAATGTAAACAGTATAGATGATATAGAAAAAGAGCCTGCTTATAAAAGAAAGGGAATAGCCTTAAAAGAAAATTCTAACGATAATAAAATTTCTAAAACATCTATAAGTGAGGATAGTAATGATGAAATTCAATTAAGATCTAATAATTCTTTTTTACATGATAATGTAGATTAACCAAAAGAAATAGTAGAATGTTTTAAACCTGAAAACAAACCAGTTTTCAGGTTTATTTTTTTATCTTCGTTTTCGCTAAATAATAAAAATATGAGTTTACAGAAACAAGTAATGGATCAGATGAAAGCAGCTATGAAGGCTAAAGATAAAGTAGCTCTGGAAGCATTGCGAGCAATAAAATCTGCTATATTATTAGCGCAAACAGAGAATGGCTCTAACGAAGAATTGTCTGAAGAAGTAGAAGTAAGTCTAGTTCAAAAGTTAGTAAAACAAAGGAAAGATAGTGCAACCATTTTCACGGAACAAGATAGAGCAGATTTGGCAGAACCAGAATTAGCGCAAATAGCGGTAATAGAACAATTTTTACCAGAACAATTAACAGCGGAAGAAATAGAAAAAGTAGTGTTACAAACCATTGAGGTTACAGGTGCTGCAGGAATGAAGGATATGCGGAGGGTCATGGAATTAGTATCTAAAGAGTTAGCAGGACAGGCGGATGGAAAAACTGTTTCTAGTATTGTAAAATCAAAATTGTCATAATATATTTAAATAAAATTCTACAATTACAAGAATAATTGGCTGCGTAGTTCAACTGGATAGAATATCAGATTTCGGCTCTGAGGGTTGGGGGTTCGAATCCCTTCGTGGTCACAAAAGCGGACAATTTTCCAGTAGTTGAAAATTGTCCGTTTTTATTTTCAGATAATTCCTTTGACATACAGCTTACTAGCTCCAAAATCGGATTAATTCCTTTGGTTTGAACTTTGTCTTTTTGAGGATGATATACCATTCCATCCGGGAAGAGTAATTTTTTTAGTTCTTGCTTACCTGTATAATCACACAACACCCATGTTTTGTTTAGATCAGAAAACAGTTTAATGTAATTGTTGATGTACTTATTAAGGTTTGAACTCAAACTACTCGAATTTTGAATTTCTTGCTCAATTTCTTCTTTTTCATCACTGAATCTTGCTTTAAATTTTTGATATAACTCATTTGGAGTTACTACATTTGTTTGGACGGTAGGTTAAGTTTTAAATTAATAACTTAATCCACAATGAAAACAGAAAGAAGACATTACGAAAAGTCATTTAAAATAATGGCGGTTGAATTAGTTAATTCAGGAAAGGGTACTCTAGAGATTAGCAATGATTTAGGCATTCGTCAAGAATTACTATCGAGATGGTGTAGAGAGTTTAATGCAAATTCTACGGGTAGTTTCTCAGGAAATGGTCGTCCAAATTTAACACCAGAACAAAAGGAAATTACGGAATTAAAGAAAGCATTGAGAGATGCAGAATTAGAGCGTGACATCTTAAAAAAGGCAGTGAGCATATTCTCCAAGAACGGATAGATATTGAGATTGTTGCAAGGCGATTTTACTTTTAGGGATTGATTTCGTATTTTGTAGATATGAAATTAATCCCTGTCCCTACGTTAGCCGATAGCATTTGTGATTTTCGCACGCGCAAAATCAAGC
>Ga0114952_1000838_pt1 | contig 28878 bp, 24 predicted proteins | sample SidtaG_2_FD_87303 | JGI IMG/M metagenome (GOLD analysis project Ga0114952, IMG submission 87303) | Marine algal microbial communities from Sidmouth, United Kingdom - Sidmouth_Asex2 metaG | ecosystem: Host-associated > Algae > Red algae > Unclassified | place: Sidmouth, United Kingdom | collected...
CAGCTCGACGGGGCCGGGCGCGGCGGATCCGCCGACACTCTCGCCCGGCGCCTGCGGGTGGCGACGAAGTACCCACGCTGCGCACGCCGCCACTTCGCGACACACCACCGTCAGGTCGAGATCATCAAGCTCTACGGCTCGATGGAGCTCGCCCCTCTGGTCGGGCTTGCCGACCTGATCGTCGATGTCGTCGACACGGGCGCGACGCTCCGTGCCAATCGCCTCGAGCCGCTCGAGCACATCGCCGACGTGAGCTCTCGGCTGATCGTCAACCGCGCGTCGATGAAGACGCGCTATCGTTCGATCGAGACGCTCGTCAGGCGGCTCTCCGAGGCCGTCGCCGCCAACCCCACCGCCCTCGCTTCATGAGCACTAACACCGACGATCTTCGCATCACCGGCCGCCGCGAGCTGCGCTCCCCCGAATCGCTGATCGCCGAGATACCGGTCAGCGCCGCCGCGGCGACCACCGTCACCGGCTGTCGCGACGACATCGCCAGAATCCTCAAGGGCGAGGACGATCGCGTCGTCGTCGTCGTCGGGCCCTGCTCGATTCACGATCCGGACGCCGCGCGCGAGTATGCCGAGCGGCTCGTCTCGCCCCGCGCCGAGCTCGGCGAGCAGCTCTGCGTCGTCATGCGCGTCTACTTCGAGAAGCCGCGTACCACGGTCGGCTGGAAGGGGTTGATCAACGATCCGGCGATGGACAACAGCTTTCGCATCAACGAGGGTCTGGAGCTCGCCCGGCGGCTGCTCGCCGATATCAACGAGACAGGCGTTCCGGCGGGCGTCGAGTACCTTGACCTGATCAGTCCGCAGTACATCGCCGACCTGGTCGGCTGGGGCGCTGTCGGGGCGCGCACGACCGAGAGCCAGGGGCACCGCGAGCTCGCTTCGGGGCTCTCCTGCCCGGTCGGGTTCAAGAACGGCACGGCAGGCTCGGTGCAGATCGCGGTCGACGCGATCGGGGCCGCGCGGCGCTCCCATCACTTCCTGTCGGTGACGAAGGAGGGGGTCTCGGCGATCTTCCAGACGGCGGGCAACGAGGCGTGTCACCTGATTCTCCGCGGCGGCAAGACGCACGCGAACCACGATGCCGCGAGCGTCGACGAGGCCTGCGCGCTGCTCGCCAAGGCAGGGCTGCCCGAGCGCGTCATGATCGACTGCAGTCACGCCAACTCGAGAAAGCTCCACCGCCGCCAGCGCTACGTCTGCCACGACATCTGCGCGCAGATCGAGGACGGCGATCGGCGCATCAGCGGCGTCATGCTCGAGAGCAATCTCGTCGAGGGCGCTCAGAGCGTCGACAACCGACCGCTCACCCGTGGGCAGAGCGTGACCGACGCCTGTCTCGCCTGGGAGGACACCGTGCCGCTGCTCGAGCGACTGGCCGAGGCGGTCGAGAAGCGGCGCACGCTGCAGCACGCGGGTCTGTCGCACTAGCGGTCCCGGCAAGGAGCGTCGCGCACTCGTCGCCTCGCCGAATCGGGCCCGTCGATCGCGCTTCTCGTTCGTTCGCTCGGCCGCCGTCGGATTCCTACGGGGGATGAACGCGCAGCCGCTCGAGATCGGCACGCGCGCGGACCCTGGCGTAGCCTCAGCGCCTTTCCGGGCGTGGCACCGGCTCTCCTCCTCCGCGTCGGCCTGGGCGGGAGAGCCGGGTGCGGGGTTCCGACACGAAGTCGAGCCGCTCACAGAAACACGGCCGAGGGCGCCCGGCGACGCCCCTCTCCGGTCAAGTCCGTCGCCCCAACGCCGATTCTCCGAAGGTCGCCCGCTCTCCCGGGCACTCTCGATCGGAATCGCCCATGGCACGCTCCTCGGACGCCGTCTTTCCGCTCTCGCTGGTGCGCGACAAGACGTTCCAGCTGAAGCAGGTGCGTCGCGTGCTCGTGCTGGCGGTGTTCTTCATCGTGCAGTCGACACTCGTGCTCGGGGTGTTCTGGCACAACCTGCTCGGCGAGGTCGTCGCCGGTAACGCCCCTCTGATGATCGCCTCCGAGGACATGCGTTTCGTGTCCGAGCGGGTACCTTCGACGGGGGCGGTGATGGGCAAGTGGCTGGTCGCGATGCTCGCGCTCAACGCGGTGCTGAGCGGGGCGCTCTGTCTGTGGATCATGCGCCGTCTCGGCAATCCGATGCTCGCCCTCGAGCGCGCGCTGAACGAGATCGGTGACGGTAATCTCGAGGTGCGACTGCGGGCCGGCGACGCCCGCGAGTTCGGCGAGATCGTGGTCGCGCTGAACCGGGCGGTCGAGGCGGTGCAGGGGCGCGTTCGCGAGGCGCGCGAGCTGACCCGGGTGCTCGACACGCTCGAGGACCAGCCGCAGCCCGAGGCGAACGCCGTGCGCAAGGCGCTCGCCGAGTGCCGCGATGTGCTCGGCTGGTTCGAGCGCGGGACGGCGGCCAATTCGGATGCCGGTGGCATCCGCCGTGACCGCCGCGAGGATCGCCGAACCGGCCCGGCGGCCGACGACGCGGCCGAGAGCTGAGGCGCCCGTGATTTCACGACTCTCGAGCGCCCTGGCGAGGGCGTTCGCCGCGGGTGTCCTCCCGAACCAGCTAGGTCGGCGCGGCGCGTGCGGCCGGATGGCAGGCGTGCTGCTCGGCTCGGTGCTCGTCGCCGCGCCGATCGCGGTTCGGGCGATCGACACGCCCGCCGCCGGGGCCGGCCCGGCTCCTGCCGGCACCGCGCGCTCGACACCGAGAGGGGGGCACGAGGCGCGCGCGACGCTCGCCGCCGCGGCCTACGCCGCGGCACTCGAGAGACTGCGCGAGGAGCGCTATCCCGAGGCGCTCGAGAGCCTCCGGCGGCTGCAGGTCGACTTCCCCGCCTTCGAGCGCATGCCCGCCGTGCAGGCGCGCATCGCGGTACTGCACGAGGCAGGCGACGCGGCCCCTGCCCTCGGACCCTTTCTCGACGCGCTCGATCACCGCGACGAAGGCGATGTCGAGGCGGCGATCGAGCGGCTCGAGCGGCTTGGGCGAGAACCGTCCACCGCCGGTCTCGCCGACGACGCGCTCTATCTCGTCGCCTACTTCCGACTCATGGACCTCTACGAGTTCGCCGCCACCCGCGAGACCCTGCTCGAGCTCGGGCGACGCTTCCCCGACACCGCCTACCGAGACTCGGCGGTCTATCTCGACGCGATCGCGCTCGAGCAGCTCGGTGACACCGACGCCGCTCGTACGGCGCTCCTGGCACTGCTCGAGCGGCACACCGCACTCGCGCTGCCGTTCGACTTCCGCTGGCCGAAGGGGAACATGCTCTCGCGCTACTGGTTCGATCGGGCCGAGCGACGCCTCGACATCATCGAGCGGCGTCTGCTCGGTGCGAGTCGGCTCGGCGAACGGGGGGCAGACGAGAACGGCCGGCTGCGACTCGACGTGAACCTCGGTGGGATCGACATGACGCTCTCGCTCGCCCCGAGCCCTCTGGTACGGGAGACCACCTGGCTCGACGCCGGGCTCGCCGATCGCGGGCCGCCGCCGGTCGGGGTCTACGAGGGTCGGGTCGTCGGGGAAGCCGGCTCATGGGTACGTGCCGTCGTGCGCGAGGACTCGATTACCGGACTGGTCGAGATCGACGGCGAGCGCCATCGTCTTCTGCCGGCGAATCTGGTGGGTACACTCGACTACTACCTGCCCAAGCCCGGTGGCGGGCTCGACGAGCGTCCGGCTGCGCGCTCGACGCTCGCCGAGCTGTTCGAGGGCGCCGACGCGCTCGTCGCGCCTCCGATGCTGGGCCCGGCCCTGCCCGAGGAGGCCCGGGCGAGCGGCCCGCGGAGCGATGCCCGCGCGATACCCCTGTCGGTCGTCGTCGACAGTCGCTACGACCGGTACCACGCCGGTGACGGGCTCGCCGTCGCGCTGAACAACCTGAACGTCGCCGACGGCATCTATCGCGGCTTCGGGTTCTCGCTCGCTCTCGACGAGGCACTGACCTTCGACGACGAGCGTGATCCGATGGCGATCGGCCCGGTCACGCTCGAGACGTTGCTCCGGCACTTTCGCGACTACCGCCTCGCGCAGAGCACGCTGTTCGAGGGCAGTGCGTTGACCTATCTCTTCAGCGGCAATCCGAAGACCGACATCACGCTCGGGCTCGCCTGGATCGACACGCTCTGTCGCACCGACGGCTACGATGTCGGCGTGACCACCCCGTCCGCCTTCGGCGACGTCCTGCTGACGCACGAACTGGGTCACTCGCTCGGCGCCTTGCACGACACCGACACCGCCTGCCGTGCGGCGCCGGACTACCTGATGTGGCCGAACATCTCCGAGCGCACGCCGACGACGCTGTCGCCGTGCAGCGAGGAGAGCGTGCGGCGTGCGCACGCCAGGAGCTGTCTGCTCGACACGGTCGATCTCGCGCTGCAGCTCGAGACACGGGGCGACACGGCGCGCTTTATCGTGACCAATCCCGACAGCGCGCTCGGCGTGGAGGCGTCGCTCGTCATCGAGACCGCCACGGTTCGGCAGGGTGAGTGGCCGAGCGGGTGCCGAGCGCGGACGCCGGCCTCGGCCGACTGCACGCTCGGGCGGATCGGACCGGGACAGACGCACGAGCTCGTGCTCCCGGACAGTGCCGGTGACGTGATCGGTGGGACGTTGCACATCGCCTCCGATGTCCTCGAGCTCGATCCGCGGGACAACGTCGCCTCGGTCGGCGGTATCACGCCGGCGAGCGGTGCCGGTACGACGACGATCGGCGGTGACGGCCAAGATCGCGGCACGGGTGATGGTCAGGGTAGCGGTCAGGGCGGTGACACCGGTGGGGGCGAGGGCGGGACGATCACCCTCGCGAACGGCGCGGGAGCCGACGGCGACGATGCCTCGAACGGGCCGACGCTCGCCGGTGGCGGTGGTGGCGGTGCGGGGGGGATCGCCACCGTGCTGCTGCTCGGCGGCGCGCTGCTCGGCCGTCGACGCCGTCTCGGCGGCGCGCTGTTCGATCGTCGACGCCGTCTCGGCGGCGCGCTGTTCGATCGTCGAGACCCGCTCAGCGTGGCAACTCGGCGCCCGGTGGCGGGCGTTCGCCGAGTCTGAGATCGAGCTCGTGAGGCTCGCCGTCGCGGTTCACGGCGAGCCGGATCGGAGTGCCGGGACCGAGCGAGGAGACGAGCAGCAGGAGATCGGTCGCGTCCTCGACCTCGCGTCCGTCGAGGCGGGTGACCACGTCGTGTCGGCGCAGACCGCCCGTCTCGGCAGGGCTACCCGGCAGCACTCCGGTGATGACCGCGCCGCGCTCGACCTGCCGGTGCAGGGACGGGAACATCGGCAGATCGTCCGCACCGGCACCGAGCCAGCCTCGCGACACCCGTCCCTCGGCGATGATCTCCGGCACCACGCGTGTCAGCAGCTCGGCGGGGATGGCGAAGCCGATGCCCTCCGCGCCGTGCTCGTCGGCCCCCTTCCCGCCGTCCGGGTCGCCGTCGCCGCGGAACACGGCCGTCGTCACGCCGACCAATTGTCCGGCCGGGTTGATCAGTGCTCCGCCCGAGTTGCCCGGGTTGATCGCCGCGTCGATCTGTACGAAATCCTGCCAGGCGCTGCCACCGGCCACGCGCCGCCGCGTGGCGCTGACGATACCCTGAGTAACCGTTTGACCGACCCCGAAAGGGTTGCCGATGGCGAGCACCACGTCGCCGACGCGCAGCGGCGGGGCATCGTCGAGCTCCATGGCCGGCAGCCCCGTGGCGTCGATGCGGACCACGGCGAGATCGGTCTCGCGGTCGCTGCCGACGAGCTCGCCGACGTGCAGCGTGCCGTCGCCGAGCACGACGTTGATCGCGTCGGCATCCTCGACCAGATGAAGATTGGTCAGCACGATGCCGTCGGGGTCGACGATGACGCCCGAGCCCTGACTCAGACGCGGTCGAGCCCCGTTCGGGCCGCCACCGATACGTTCGTGAAGACCGGCGTAGAGGCTCACGACCGAGGGCGCGGCGCGCATGATGCCATCGTGATACGAGTAGACCGGAGCCGAGATGGGCGTGGCGAGGGAGGCGGGGGGAAGTGCCGCCGAGTCGCGCGAGACGGTTCGAGCGGCAGCGTCCGCGGACGGAGGGGCGAGGACGGCGGGGGCGCGCTCCTCGTGCGCCGCCGTCGGCGGCGCGACCGACCGGCCGACGTGTACCGCCGTACCGGCGGCAACGCCGGCGACGATGCAGACGGCGAGAAAGAATCCTCTGTTCACGCGTGATCCCCGCCCATGCTTCGTATCGTACCCGAAGGGTCGCCGGGTGATCGGAGTGGGCCGGTGGAGCGCGGTGTGCCGGGCCTCGTGCTAGCATCGAAGAGTCACTCGCGAGCGAGTGGTTCTTGCAAGGGCCGTGCGTTCGCGTGGCCTTCCGGTCAGCCTTGTACCGCCACCCGCAGCACGGACGTCCGGCATCCGTTTCGCAGCATTCGCCCCCCGTTCGTTCGCAAAGAGTTCCGCAAAGAGTCGTACTCCGGAGACAACCGCCAATGACCGCCAAGGACAAGGAGACGCCCGATCAGTACGCGTCGGCCGACCCGTCGTCGATCGACAACCCCGATCGGCTCGAGGACTCCATCGTCGATGCCAAGGATCCCAAGCGCCGCAAGCTCCTGATCGGCGGGGCGGCCGCCGTGGGCGGTCTCGGCACGGTCGCGCTGGCCGGCTCGATGCTCGCCTCGATGTCCCCCAGCGCGCGAGCTCGAGCCGCCGGTGCTCCGGTCGAGGCCGACGTCTCGAAGCTCTCTCCGGGACAGCTGCTTACCGTCGAATGGCGCGGTAAACCGGTCTGGATCGTCAGCCGTACCGAGGAGGCGCTGGAGAGTCTCTCCGAAGGTGTTGACCGCTTGGCCGATCCCGATTCCGAAATCGAGCAGCAACCGCCCTACGCGCAGAACCCGGAGCGAGCGATCAAGCCGGAGTATCTGGTCGTCATCGGAGTCTGTACCCACCTCGGCTGCTCGCCCACCTACCGCCCCGAGATCGCTCCGCCGGATCTCGGGGCAAACTGGGAGGGGGGATTCTTCTGCCCCTGTCACGGCTCGCGGTTCGACCTCTCGGGACGCGTGTACGCGGGGGTGCCGGCACCCACCAACCTCGAAGTTCCCCCCTACCGTTTCGCCGACGACGGAACGATCGTCATCGGCGAGGACCCTGAAGGAGCGGCCGCTGCATGAGTGCCAACATCGAGAAGACCCCCGTCGCCTCCCCCGAGACCAAGGGCGGTGCCATGCTCGGCTGGATCGACGATCGCTTTCCACTCTCCAAGCTCCTCGAGGAGCACCTGACCAAGTACTACGCGCCGAAGAACTTCAACATCTGGTACTACTTCGGCTCGCTGGCGATCCTGGTGCTCGTGATCCAGATAGTCACGGGCATCTTCCTGACGATGAACTACAAGCCGGACGGAGAGCTCGCGTTCTCCTCGGTCGAGTACATCATGCGCGATGTCAACTACGGCTGGCTGATCCGTTACATGCACTCGACGGGCGCCTCGTTGTTCTTCGTCGTCGTCTACCTGCACATGTTCCGGGCGCTGATCTACGGCTCCTACAAGAAGCCGCGCGAGCTCCTCTGGGTGTTTGGCATGCTCATCTACGTGGCGCTGATGGCCGAGGCCTTCATGGGGTATCTCCTGCCCTGGGGCCAGATGAGCTACTGGGGGGCGCAGGTCATCATCTCGCTGTTCGGGGCGATCCCGTTCGGTATCGGAGACGCGCTGACCGTCTGGCTCAAGGGCGACTACATCATCTCCGACGCGACGCTGAACCGCTTCTTCGCCTTGCACGTCATCGCCGTGCCGCTCGTGCTGATCGGGCTCGTCGCCGGTCACATCATGGCGCTGCACGAGGTCGGCTCGAACAACCCTGACGGCATCGAGATCAAGAAGAACAAGAACTCGGCGGGCATCCCGAAGGACGGTATTCCCTTCCACCCGTACTACACGGTCAAGGACCTCATGGGGGCGGTCGTCTTCCTCATCGTCTTCTTCGCGATCGTCTTCTTCGCTCCCGAGATGGGAGGCTACTTCCTCGAGCACGCGAACTTCGTCCCGGCCGATCCGCTGAAGACGCCCGAGCACATCGCTCCGGTCTGGTACTTCACGCCCTTCTACGCGATCCTGCGAGCCGTTCCCGACAAGCTCGGTGGCGTCGTCGCGATGGGTGGTGCGATCGCGCTGTTGTTCGTGCTGCCGTGGCTCGACCGCAGCCCGGTGCGCTCGATCCGCTACCGCTCGATCCAGTACAAGGTCCTGCTCGCGGCGTTCACGCTCTCGTTCATCATGCTCGGCTGGCTCGGGCTGCAGGTCTCCACGCCGCTCTACACGACCCTGTCGCGCATCGGCACGCTGATCTACTTCGGATTCTTCCCGGCGCTGTACTTCATCAGCAAGAACGAGAAGACCAAACCGGTGCCGGAGCGGGTGACCTACAAGGGGCACGCGGGGGACGGCGGTGACGATCCGGAGATCGGGCGCGGTTCGGGCAGCAGCGCGGCGAACGCCGCCGCCGAAGGAGGACGGGCGTGATGGGTAGCGAATCGTTCGGCGTATCGCGAGCCGTGGCTCGAGAGGAGGCTCCGATCACGACGGTTGCCGCGATCGGGGCGGCGAATCTGAGGGCGGTCCTGGCGACGACCGCCGTTGTCGGTGCCCTCGTCGTGGCGGGAGTGCTCGTGCCGAGCGGTGCCGCACGGGCGGCCGGATCGGCCGTGCATCTGGAGGATCCGCGTATCGACGCGGGCAACGAGAAATCGCTGCAGAGGGGAGCACGGGCCTTCGTCAACTACTGCATGGGCTGTCACAGCGCCGGCTACCAGCGCTACAGCCGCCTGGCTCAGGATCTCGGGCTGTCCGAGGAGGACGTCGAGCAGAACCTGATCTTCACCACCGACGAGAGCGGCGAGCCGACCAAGATCGGTGATCTGATGACCAACGCGATGACCGAGGACTACGGTGCGACCGCGTTCGGGGTCGCTCCGCCGAACCTCTCGTTGACGGCCCGATCGCGCGGCGCGGATTGGATATACACCTTTCTCAAGTCGTTCTATCTAGATCCGGATCGGGCCGGCGTCGGAGTCAACAATCTCGTCTATCCCGGTACGGCGATGCCGCACGTGCTCTGGCCGTTGCAGGGGTGGCAGGTGCTCGATGAATCGGGTGGGGCTGCCGAGGAAGCCGAAACCGAGGTCGCGCTCGCGACCGCCGAGTCTGGCCACCAGGAGGAGAGCGAGGGTGGGCACGGCGCCGCCGAGCCGGTCCTCCAGCTGGCGAGCCCGGGAACCCTCGAGCCTGCGGAGTACGAGGAGCTGGTCGCCGACATCACGAACTTTCTCGCCTACGTGAGCGATCCGATCAAGGAGACACGGCACACGATGGGGATAGCCGTGCTTCTGTTCCTGTTCGTTCTGCTCGGGGTCACATACTTCCTCAAGCGAGAGTACTGGAAGGACGTGGTCTGAGCGCCACCTCCGCCCATCGCTCGGGCATTGTTCTCCACGAATCGGGTGACGGCGGGCTCGATGCCCATCGCGTGCGGCTGGTGCTCGCCGAGAAGGGGCTCGAGCCGCGTGTCGAGAGGGTCGATCCGGCGACGCTTCCCGCCTCTCTGCTGGAACTGAGCCCGAGCGGCGAGCTCCCGGTCCTCGTCGACCGGGGTCTCGCCCTGCACGGGCTGCAGGTCATCGTCGATTACATCGACGAGCGCTATCCGCACCCGCCGTTCCTGCCGATGGACCCCGTTTCCCGGGCGCGTACGCGGCTCGCCGCCCACCGCATCGAGCGCGACTGGTACACGCTGCTGCCCCGAGCGAGCGAGGCCGAGGCCGTACGACGAGAGCGGGGCGGGCGGCTGGGCGCCGCCCTCGCCGAGGCGGACGAGGTCTTCGGCGTGATGCCCTATTTTCTCGGCGAGAGCTATTCCGTGCTCGACACGATGCTCGCTCCTCTGTTGTGGCGACTTCCGCACTATGGCATCGTGCTGCCGGAGACGGCGACGTCGGTTGCGGACTACGCGCGCCGAATGTTCGCCCGCCCGGCATTCCGGGCAAGTCTCGGTCCCCGGGAAAAAGAGCTGGGCAAATGACGTCGAGCAGGCCGTACCTGATCCGTGCGCTCTATGAATGGATTGTCGACAACGGTTTCACGCCGTACATGCTGGTCGACACCGCGCAGGACGTGGTCGAGGTGCCGCGAGCGTTCGTCGAGAACGGGCGCATCATTCTCAACATCAGTCCCGAGGCAACCCACAGCCTCGTGCTCGACAACGATGCCGTCACCTTCAATGCCCGCTTCAGCGGCACCGCGATGGACGTGCACGTGCCGATCGGTAGCGTGCTCGCGATCTATGCGCGGGAGAACGGCCAGGGCATGATGTTCGGCGATCAGGACGATACCCCGCCCGATCCCGGTCCCGGCAAGACGGTGCCCACCGCCGTGCCGCGCCCGGCGCCGCCGCCGGAGGTGCGCCGCCCGAACCTCAAGATCGTCAAGTAGGGCGGCCGTTCGCTCGAGCCGCCCTCAGTCCTGCTCCTCGACAGCACTGACGACCCATTCGAGGAGATACCCGTTCCGTCGTACGACGACCCGTTCGCCATCCTCGCCGCTCGGAATCGACCCCGATGGGGGCGTCGGCCCTACCGCGACGGCGTCGATGCGTGCCGGTGTGTCCGGATCGGCGTGGGCCTGGAGCCAGGCGAGGGCGGCGCGGCGCATCCGATTGCGCTTGTGCCGATCGATGCTGGCGAGTCCGCCGCCGTGCGCGCCGCCGCCGCGGTAGCGCACTTCCACGAACACGATCGTGCCGCTCGTCGAATCGCGCATCACCAGATCTATCTCGCCGAGGCGCCGGCGCCAGTTGCCCGATATCGGCTCGAGCCCGCGTTCGGCGAGGAATTCGCCGACCAAGCACTCGGCCATTCGGCCGCGCTCGTGGGGGTGCATGCTCTCGTGACCTCCTGTCACCGCGCGCGAGGCGAGCGCTCGCCCGACCTCTCTCCTCTCGACGCGCCCCGCCGTCAGTTCGCGGGGGAACGGATCTCGCCGAGCGGTTCGCTCTCGACACGTTCGACCGCCACGGAGACGCCGTCTCGGTACTGCGCCCAGTCGAGATGACGCCGAATGCGCCCCTCGGGAGCGAGCTCGAGCTCTCCGGTGTAGCCCTCGAGCCGCTCGCCGGCACCGAGCGCCTCGAGGCTCTCGATGATCTGCCAGGCGTCGACGCCGAGCGCGTAGAGCCGCGCGTAGGCACCTTCGGCGGCCGGAAAGCTCGCGATGATCTCCGCTCTCAGCGGGTCGTCGGCGAGCGACTCGCGCAGCACCCACGGCGCATCGGCGTAGAAGATCGAGTTCAGGTCGCTGTCGCGTTTGGGATCGGGCTCGAGCGAGCTGACGCGGGAGGTCGCGAGCCGCGGTACCTTGCCGGCACGAAAGAAGTCCAGTTGCGGGCGAGCCGAGCGCGCCTGCTCGCTCGACAGCGCCATGAAGACGACATCGACATCGTTGCGGATCGCCGGCTCGAAGAACAGCTGTCGTCCGATCGTGGAGCTGAGCCGCCGAAAGCGCTCGTCGCTGGCGTCGATGCCGAGCGCCTCGCGTATCTGCGGCGAGTAGTCGTACTCGTCCGGGGGCAGCACCGCCACGTGCACGACATCGCCACCGCGGGCGTACAGCTCGTCGCGAAAGGCCTGCGCCTCGCGATCCCCACGCGAGTCGTCGGACTGGAGAACCACCGCGTTCTCGAGCGAGAGCGCCGCCGCCCGGGCCGCCGCGGCCCGGGCCTCGTCCTCGGGAGCGAGGCCGAACTGCACGATGTTTGGGCTGCGTTCGACCCCGCCGATCTCGACGGTGTTCAGTGTCAAGGTCGGTACCGGCACGCGGCGCTGCGTGACGATCGCCGCGACCGCCTCCTTGCGCAGCGGCCCGATGACGGCATCGGCACCTTCGGCCACGGCGCGGGCGTAGGCGGCACGCGCGTAGGCGGTGTTCTCGCCGATGTCGTGGAAGCGCAGCATCGGTACCGGTCCACCCCCGGCGCGCGCATCCTCCCAGCCAGCGACGAGTCCGTCGCGGACGGCGCCGGCGATCGCTCCCATGCCGTTCGCCGACAGCGGCAGCAGCACCGCGACGCGTTCGATCACCCCGCCGTCGAAGGCGGTGGCGAAAGCGTCCGCGGTGTCACCGTCGCGCAGCGCGAACAGGAAGTCACCACGTGCGGGGTGAGCGGGAAATAGCGTCTCCCATCGGGCGAACGCCTCGCCGCGACGCGCCGTGTCCTCGCCGGCCTCGGCGTGCGCGAGCGCGAGCGCGACCCAGCCCTGGTAGGTCTGATCGCGCACGTTCGTCGTCAGCGCGCGCAGCGTCGACAGCGGCTGGCGCATCAGCAGTTGCCAGATCTCGTTCTGGCTGCGCTCGATGATCGCGGGATCGGCGATCTGCGCCTCGAGCTCGACGCGGGCGACGAGCTCGCTGTCCGGATCGTCGAGCGCGCGGTAGGCCTGAGCGCGCGTCTCGAAGACGCGGGCGCGGTGAAGCGGGGAGTCGACGGTGTCCGGGTCGGGCAGAGCGAGGAGTGCCCCGTCGGGATCGCCGCCGAACAGTAGTCCCTTGGCGACGAGGATGTCGCGCCGTTGCATCAGGGCGGGCGTGGCGAGCGTCTCGGGTACCGCGGCGAGACGCTCGAGGGCGGGATCGAGCAGCGCCCGGTCGAAGAGGATCTCGGCGGCCACGAGCAGGTAGTCCTCGCGCTGCGCCGCGTCGACGGCGCGCGCGGCGCGTTCGGTGTAGATGTCGGCCGCGGCGAGCGGGTCGCCGGCGGCGAGCAGCCGACGCGCTTCGGGGTCTGCTACCCTCGTCAGCGACGTATCCTCGGGCAGCTCGGGCAGGGGTTTCGCACACGCTCCGAGAAGCACGGCGCCGAGCATCAGGAGGGCGAACGAGGCGACGCGCGGCGCGCGGCGGGTCGTGGTTTGGGTCGTGGTTTGGGTGGTGGTCCGGGCCGAGCTCCGAGCCGAGTGACCAGCCGAGTGTTCCGCCGAGACGGCTTGGGCGCGGCGCTCGTGGGCGGAGAGGCCGCTAGGCGCTCGGAGAAGGGGCGAGAAGGGGCGAGCAGAAGCGCGGCGCGGGCCGCGACGGGTCGAGATCGTCATGCGCTCGGAGCATACGCTGTACGTTGTGGCCACGCCAATCGGCCATCGTGAGGATCTCTCGCCACGTGCCGTGCAGACGCTTCGCGAGGTCACCCGCATCTACGCCGAGGACACCCGCCACAGCCTGCCGCTGATGCGCCACCACGGTGTCGAGACCCGGTTGCACGCGCTGCACGAGCACAACGAGACGAGCGAGGCCGAGCGCGTCGCCGAGCACGTTCGCACGGTCGGCAGCGCCGCCTTGATCACCGATGCCGGCACCCCCCTCATCAGCGATCCGGGATTCCGCGTCGTGCGAGCTTGCGAGCGGGCGGGCGTGCGTGTCTCCCCCGTGCCGGGACCCTGCGCGCTCAGCGCCGCGCTGAGCGTCGGTGGTCTGCCGACCGACCGCTTCGAGTTCGTCGGATTCCCGCCTTCGCGGAGCATCGCGCGGCGTGCTTGGCTCGAGGCGCTCGCCGGAACACCGCACACACTCGTTCTGTACGAGTCCCCCCATCGCCTCCTCGACACGCTCGCCGACCTCGCGGCCGTGTTCGGCGAGAGGCGCGAGGCGACGCTCGCGCGCGAGCTGACCAAGCGTCACGAGACGCTGTTGCGCGGTGCGCTCGGCGAGTTGCTCGAGCGTGTGCGCACCGACCCCGACCAGCGTCGCGGCGAGATCGTCCTGATGGTCGCCGGCAGTGCCTGGCACCGACGCGCCGTGAAATCGGGACGCGAGATCGAGACCGGAGGTGGCGACGACGATGGCGGCGGCGGCGTCCGGTGCGAGGACGGTGCCGTCGACGGCGATGAGGACGGCGAGCAAAACGGCGGCGCACTCGCGCTCGATCGGGTGCTGAGGGTATTGCTCGAGCACCTCCCGCCGAAGGAGCTCGCCCGCTGTGCCGCCGAATTGTGCGGGGTGACGCGACGCACGGCCTACGAGCGGGCGCTCGCGCTGCGCGGGCGTGGGCCGAGGCGCTAGCGTCCGCGCTCGAACGCGTTCCGAGGCGCCGGCCGAGACGCTCGGTGGTGCTACCATCCGCTCCGGAGTCGGCCAGGTCATCGCGGCGACGCCGGGCGTGTGAGCGCGCGGCGTGGTCGAGGAAAGTCCGGGCTCCGAAGGACAGGGCGCCAGGTAACTCCTGGGGGGCGCGAGCCTACGGAAAGTGCAGCAGAGAGCAGACCGCCTAAGCGAGATCGTGAACTCCCGTTCGCGGTGTCGCCGGCAAGGGTGAAAGGGTGCGGTAAGAGCGCACCGCGTCGGTGGCAACACTCGACGGCACGGCAAACCCCGCCCGGAGCAAGACCGAATAGGGGGACCATGGCGTGGTCCGCGTCGTCCCCGGGTTGGTCGCTAGAGCGCCGTGGTGACACGGCGTCGAGATGAATGATGACCCTCGACAGAACCCGGCTTACGGCCGGCTCCACCTGAACGATGCCGCCCGCCTCTCCTGCCGCTTCGGCAAGGGAGGCGGGTTCCCCGGGCGCAGGGCCGTCGGTTCGTCTCCCGCGGCTCCCCGCCGACACTCCCCCCACCGCCCCGGTGTCGATCGCCTCCGAGCGGACGCGTGTTCGCGATACTCGTCCCGCCGGCCGCTCGGCGCGCGGAACGGTCTCGAACGGCTCAGCCCATCGAGCGCGCGCTCCTCGACGGTCTCGGTCGGGTATCGCGCTGCCTTCTCGGGGTACCGGCATCGTGTCCGACGAAGCGGTGAGTCCGGTGCGCTCGATCGTCTGCCCGCTGGACTCGGTCTCCGCCTCACCCCTCTATCTCGCTTTCCCTCCGTCTCGAATCTCCGCTCGTTCTGTCCGTCGGGCTCGGGCCGTGCGCCATCGGTGCCCGCGTTGGCGACGAATACGGCGTTCGAGCGCGAGGAGCTCACGTCGGACACGGGGCGCCAAATTTCCGTTACGAAATGCGTCCGGCAGGGTGTTCGCGCGGCTATGGTGGGCACGAGAATTCCGTCCGAAAGGTGAGCAACCTCGCGTTTGATCGTAGTATGATGTCTGGAAAATCATCTTAAGTGTATGAATTAGCGTGATTTGAAGCGAGCTTCATCGTGGTGGAGCGAAGGTGCGGACACCGTGTCATGGAACGGTGATCTTCATCGCGTTTCGCGTTGACCGAGTACCAGGCGAGCCGTATAGTGGACCCAAGTGGGATGAAGTGGGTTCAGGTGGGGCGAACGGTCGAACGTGCTGCGATTTCGTGGAATCACGAGGCTCACGGTGGATATCAAGGGCCGCATCGCGCTGCCCAAGCACCAGCGTGATCGACTCGAGAAGGACGGAATCCGAGACCTCGTCGTCACGGTGGACCTCGACGGCTGTCTGGCGATCTACCCCGCTGCCCTTTGGGACGAGATCGAGTCGAAGATCATGGCGCTGCCGCCCGGTAACAGTAGATACGTCCGTCTGTTGCAGCGTCTCTTCGTCGGCTTCGCGACCGATATCGAGCTCGACACGGCCGGACGCATGCTGGTGCCGACCGATCTGCGCGAGCGCGCCAACATCGATCGCAAGGTGGTCCTGATCGGGCAGGGTCAGAAGCTCGAGCTCTGGGACGAGCGAACCTGGGACACCGATTCGAAGGACTGGGCGAAGATGATCACGGAAGCCGAGGTCGGCGCCCTGCCGCCCGGCCTCGCCGAGATCCATTTCTGATGGGTGCCGGATCCACGCATACCCACCTGCCGGTGCTGGCCACCGAGACGCTCGACGCGCTCGCTGTCGGGGCGGACGGCCGCTATGTCGACGCCACCTACGGGCGCGGTGGTCACAGCGCTCTGTTGCTCGCTCGGCTCGGGTCCGCCGGGCGTCTGCTCGCGCTCGATCGCGATCCGGAGGCGGTCGCCGACGGACATCGTCGTTTCGGTGACGATCCGCGCTTTCGCATCGTCCGCGCCGATTTCGCCCGTCTCGGCAAGGTGCTCGAGGGCGAGTCGGGTTGGCGCGGGGCGGTCGACGGGCTATTGCTCGATCTCGGCGTCTCCTCCCCGCAGCTCGATGTCGCCGAGCGCGGTTTCGGCTTCTCGCGCGACGGCGCGCTCGACATGCGCATGGACCCCGAGAGCGGGGTCTCGGCCGCTCGGTGGCTCGCGACGGTCGAGGAGAGAGAGCTCGCCGACGTTCTCGCGGAGTACGGCGAGGAGCGTCACTCGCGCCGCATCGCGGCGGCGATCGTCGCGGCACGGCGGGAGGCACCGCTCACGCGTACCGTCGAGCTGGCCGAGATCGTCAAGCGGGCGCACCCGCGTTGGGAGCGCCATCACCATCCGGCGACCCGTACCTTCCAGGCGATCCGCATTCGTATCAACGACGAGCTCGAGGCGCTCAAGGCGGTGCTCGTCGAGGCCGCCGCGACGCTTCGCGTCGGTGGGCGGCTCGCCGTCATCAGCTTCCACTCGCTCGAGGACCGCATCGTGAAGCGGGCGCTGCGTCGCCCTCCACCCGATGCCAGGGTGCCGCGTCATCTGCCCCAGCCCGCCCCCCCGGCCCACCCTTGGAGGCCGCTCGGCAAGGGGCACCGAGCCTCCGCGGCGGAGCTTGCCCGAAACCCACGAGCGAGGAGCGCCACGCTGCGCGTCGCCGAACGTGTCGCGACCGTCGCCGGTGCGGCGGACGTGTCCGGTGCCGGAGCCGGCGCGTGAACGGTGCCGCCATCCTCGCCGCCCTCCTCGCCGCGCTCTGCACCAGCAGCGCCGTCGCGGTCGTCTATGCCCAGCACTTGAGCCGGCAGTCCTACGCCGAGATCAGCGCAAACCGTCGCGCGATCGACGAGCTCGATGTGCAGTGGAGCCGTCTGCAGATCGAGCAGAGCACGTTCTCGAGTCACGAGCGGATCGAGCGCACCGCGCGCGAGTCGCTCGGCATGCGTCTGCCTGGGCTGGAAGGCTCGGTCATGATCGTTCGCTGAGCGGGCCGTCGAGGCGCATGAGCGATACGCACCGCAACGTGAACGGGGTCCTGCGCCGACGACTCGTCCTCGGCGGTTTCGTGGCCCTCGGCTTCGGCCTGGTCGCGCGGGCCGCCTACCTGCAGGTGTTCGACCACGACTTCTACCGTGGGCAGGGCGAGGCACGGCAGCTGCGCACCGTGGCGATTCCCGCGCACCGCGGGAATCTGCTCGACCGTAACGGCGAGCCGCTCGCCATCAGCACTCCGATCCAGACTCTTTGGGGGGAGCCGGCGAAGCTCGTCGCCTCGCCGGAAGCGATGCGCGAGGTGGCCCGCGTTCTCGATATCGACGCCGAGCGGCTGCTCGCCAAGATCGCCCGCGCGGCCGGGCAGGGTTCCGAGTTCGTCTACGTCCGGCGGCACGTGCCCCCCGCGCTGGTCGAGCGGGTGACGGCGCTCGCCGTCGAGGGGCTCGCGGTGCAGCGCGAGTACCGCCGCTACTACCCCAACGGCGGGGCCGCCGCCCACGTCGTCGGCTTCACCGACATCGACGACGTCGGCCGCGAGGGGCTCGAGATGGCCTACGACGGCTGGTTGGGCGGCAAGCCCGGCAAACGGCGCGTCGTGCGCGATCGCACCGGGCGCGAGATCACCGGCACCGACGTGATCGAGCCGGCCGTACCGGGCAAGGATCTGCGGATCAGTATCGACAAGCGCCTGCAGTACTTCGCCGCGCGGGCATTGACCGAGGCCGGGGCCGAGCACCGCGCCGAGTCTGCCTCGGCCGTCGTCATGGATGTCGTGACGGGGGAGGTGCTCGCCATGGCGAACTTCCCCTCCTACAACCCGAACGACTCGGGCGACCGGCGCGGCGACCGTCAACGCAACCGCGCCCTGACCGACGTGTTCGAGCCCGGCTCGACGATGAAACCGTTCACGATCGCCGCCGCCCTCGATTCCGGCCGCTTCGCCCCGGACGATATCGTGCTCACCTCCCCCGGCTACTACGACATCGGCAAGTACCGCATCCGCGACATCCGCGATCACGGTTGGCTCGATCTGCGGGCGATCGTCCGCCAGTCGAGCAACGTCGGCATCAGCAAGATCGCCGTCGAGCTCGAGTCCGAGCCCATGTGGGCGTTGTTCGACGGCTTCGGCTTCGGGCGTGCGCCGGGTAGCGAGTTCCCCGGCGAGGTCGCCGGCTACTTCAACCACCCCGCGCTCTGGCACCGCGTCGAGCAGGCGAGCATCTCCTACGGCTACGGCATCTCGGTTTCGGCGCTGCAACTGACGCGCGCCTACGCGGCCGTCGCCAACGGTGGCGTTCTGCCTCCGGTCGGGTTCCTCGCCGGCGAGGGTGCGTCCGATCGGCCGTCGAGCGAGCCGACCACGAGCGTCCCCGGAGGGGCGCTCGAGGGGACGGCCGACGAAGGAGACGAAAGCCTTGCCGCGGACCAAGGCGGCGACGCCCCGACCGGTCCGTACGAGCCGCGGCGGGTGCTCGACGAGGACATCGCGCTGGAGCTTCGCGCGATGCTCGAATCGGTCGTCGGCGACGGCACCGGACACCGCGCCCGAATTCCGGGCTACCGCGTCGCCGGCAAGACGGGTACCTCGCACCGCTCCCAGTCCGGCGGTTATGCCGAGGATCGCTACGTGTCGGTGTTCGCGGGGTTCGCTCCGGTCTCGAACCCCCGCTTCGCCGCCGTCGTCGTGGTGCACGATCCGACGGCGGGCGAGCACTTCGGCAGCGTCGTCGCCGCCCCACTGTTCGCCGACATCATGTCGCACGCCCTGCGCCTCGGCGGGGTGGAGCCGGACGATGTCGACGAGCGTCGCGCTCAGGCGGCGCTCCCCGCGGACGAGCGCTCCTGACGATGGCGGCGACCCTCGCCACGACGCTCGCGGGGCTGCACGACCCTGACGCCCCCGTCGCCTCCAGCGCCTCCGCGTCGGTGCCGGGGAGCCTGCCACCGGCGCTCGCCGCTCGTCCCGTCGAAGGCATCGGTCTCGACAGCCGCCTGCTCGAGCGTGGCGACCTCTACCTCGCCGTGGCCGGGGCGAGCACGCACGGCATCCGGCACGCCGAGGAGGCGCTCGCGCGCGGTGCCGTCGCCATCGCCATCGACCCCTCGGATGTCGGCCGCTTCGATCCGATCGCCGCCCGAGCCCATGCGGCGCTCGTCGAGGCCGGAGCGCCCCTGGTCGAAGTCCCGGCGCTCGCCGCCCGCGCGGGCGCGATCGCCGCGCGCTTCCACGCTCACCCCGATCGTGCGCTGACTCTCGTGGCCGTGACCGGTACCGACGGCAAGACATCGACCTGCCGCTTCGTCGCCGCCGCCCTCGAGGCGCTCGGCACCCCCTGCGGCTACGTCGGTACACTCGGCTGGGGGCGCGGCGAGAGGCTCGAACGGACGGCGTTGACGACGCCCGACGGCGTCTCGCTGCAACGCATGCTCGCCGCGCTCCGCGATCGGGGTGCCCGCGCCGTCGCGCTCGAGGCCTCCTCCCATGCGCTGGCGAGCGGGCGCCTCGACGGTGTCGCGATCGATGTCGCGGTGTTGACCAACCTCGGGCGCGATCACCTCGACTACCACGGAGATCTCGGCGCCTACCGCCGGGCGAAGGGGCGACTGTTCGAGTTCCCCTCGCTCACCGCCGTCGTCCTGAACGGCGCCGACGCGTTCGGGCGTGAGCTCGCCGCCACCACCCCGCCCTCGCTCGCGCGCGTTCTGTACGCGGTCGATCCCTCTCGGGCCGGGTCGAGCGATGGCCCGGGCGAGATCGCGGACGCCGACCCGGGGGCGAACCCCGACGCTCGAGCGGAGCGGCCCGACGCCTTCGGGGGGCGCGCGCAGATCGGCGCGACGGAGATTCGGGCGACGCCGCGCGGGCTCTCGTTCACGCTCGTCGATGGCGCTTGCCGGCGAGCCGTCGACAGCGCCCTGATGGGGCGCTTCAACGTCGCCAACCTTCTCGCCTGCCACGCCACGCTGCGCGCGCTGGGGCATTCGCCGGAGGCGGCCGCCGATACGCTCGGCGAGCTGCCATCGGTCGCCGGACGCATGGAGCGCTTCGCGGCCGAAGCCCGTCCGGTGGTCGTCGTCGACTACGCCCATACTCCTCAGGCGCTAGCCGCCGCCATCGCCGCCGCCCGCGAGCACTGCACCGCTGCCCTTTGGGTCGTGTTCGGCTGCGGGGGGGATCGCGACAGCGGCAAGCGCGCGCCGATGGGGCGCGCCGCCGAGGCGGCCGACCATGTCGTCGTCACCGACGACAATCCGCGTGGCGAGGCCTCCGCCGACATCATCGCGGCGGTGCTCGACGGTATGCGCGATCGAGACCGAGCGACGGTGATCCCCGATCGCCGCCGCGCGATCGCGTACGCGGTCCGCACCGCGGCACCGGCCGATCTCGTGCTGATCGCGGGCAAGGGGCACGAGGACTATCAGATCGTCGGTGAGCGGCGACTCGCGCTCAGCGATCGCCACTGTGTCGACGAGCTCTTGGCGGAGGCCTGCTGATGCTGCGCCTCTCCCTTGCCGAGTGCGCCGCCGTACTCGACGCCGAGCTCCGTGGTGCCGCTGGCGCCGAGGCCGGTGCGGCGCTCGAGCTCGTCGGTGTCGGCATCGACACCCGCACTCTCGAGTCCGGCATGCTCTACGTCGCCATCCGTGGAGAGCGCCACGACGGGCACGACTTCGTGGCCGCGGCCGAGCGCGCCGGCGCCCGTGCGGTGCTCGTCGAGCGGGCGCTGGAGACGACGCTGCCGCAGCTGCTCGTGGACGACACCCGCATCGCCCTCGGGGCGCTCGCCCGCCACTGGCGGAGTCTTCACCGCTTGCCGGTGGTCGCGATCACCGGCAGCAACGGCAAGACCACCGTCAAGGAGCTGCTGACGGGAATCCTCGCCGGGCTCGGTCCCGTGCTCGCGACGCGCGGCAACCTCAACAACGAGCTCGGCGTGCCGCTGACACTGTTTCGTCTCGGGCCCGAGCACCGCCACGCGGTCATCGAGATGGGAGCGAGCGCCGCGGGCGAGATCGCCTACCTCGCCTCCCTCGCCCGACCCGATGTCGGTGTCGTGACCAACGTCGGCCCCGCCCACCTCGAGGGATTCGGGAGCCTCCCGGGCGTGGCGCGGGCCAAGTCGGAGCTGTTCGGCGCTCTCGGAGAGGAAGGTTGGGCCGTCCTGAACGCCGACGACGCCTTCGTCGATGTCTTCCGCGACGCCGCGGGGCACCGTCGACGGTGCGAGTTCGGTCACGCGCGAGGAGCGGACGTGCGGGGCATTCCCCCGGATGAGCGCTCGGACGAGGCGTCGGGCGAGAAGGCTGCCGGTCGTGGCGGGGCGGAGGGAGGCGCGGCGGGTACGAACGCCGGTCGGAGGGCGGCGAATGGGCGGGAGGACGGGGCGCCGGCGCTGACCGTCGAGGTGAACGGCGAGCGCCTGCGAGTGCCGTTCCCGCTTCCCGGTGCCCACAATCGGGCGAACGCGCTCGCCGCGATCGCGGCGGCGCGCTGTCTCGGGGTGGCCGAGCCGACGATCGTCCGGGGACTCGAGCGTGCCGCGGCGGTGCCGGGGCGGCTCGTCACGTTGCCCGCGCGCGCCGGAGCGACCCTGATCGACGACAGCTACAACGCCAACCCCGCCTCGACCCGGGCGGCACTCGCCGTGCTCGCCGCTCGCGCCGGACGCCGCCACCTCGTGCTCGGCGACATGGGCGAGCTCGGAGCCGACGCCGCCTCCCTGCACGCGGCGATCGGGGAGGCGGCCCACATGGCCGGCCTCGACGGACTCTGGACCCTCGGCCCGCTCGCCGCGGAGGCCGGACACGCCTGGGAGCGGTGCGTCCCGGACGCCTCCGGCGGACGCTTCGCCGACGTGCCGGCCCTGCTCGCCGCGCTGGAGCGCCACCTCGGTCCGGACGCGACGCTGCTCGTCAAGGGCTCGCGCAGCGCGCGCATGGAGCGCGTGGTCGAGGCGCTCGCGGCGCCTCGCGCTCCGGCCGAGGCGCGCGACGGTGCTGTGCCTGACCCCCGTCCGCAGACGAGCGACGGTACCCGCTCGGGTGCCCCGGAGTCTCACTCGTGATGCTCCTGATCGGCGAGTGGCTGACGGGCGTGGACGTGGGCTTCGACGTGGTCCGCTACATCACGCTCCGGGCGATCTTCTCTGCGCTGACGGCGCTGGTGCTCTGCCTCATGTTCGGCCCGCGGCTGATCCGCTGGCTGCTCGTGGCGAAGATCGGTCAGTCGGTGCGCGACGACGGACCGCAGACGCACCTGATCAAGGCCGGCACGCCGACGATGGGCGGGGCGATGATCATCGCCTCGGTCGTGCTGAGCACGCTGTTGTGGTCCGACCTCGCGGTGCGGCAGGTCTGGCTGGTGCTGTTCGTGACGATCGGCTTCGGGGTGGTCGGCTGGGTCGACGACTACCGCAAGGTCATGCTCGGGAACTCCGCCGGTCTCAGCGCCCGCGAGAAGCTCCTCTGGCAGACGCTGGTCGCCGGGATCGCCGTCGTCACGCTCTACGCGACGGCCGACGAGCGTATCGAGCTCGCCTTGATCGTGCCGTTCTTCAAGGACGTGATCATCCCTCTCGGTTGGGTGTTCGTACCGTTCTCCTTCCTCGTCATCGTCGGCACGAGCAACGCGGTCAATCTCACCGACGGACTCGACGGGCTCGCCATCCTGCCCTCGGTGATGGTGGCCGCGGGTCTCGGGCTGATCGCCTATCTCGCCGGTCACGCGGTGTTCGCCGACTACCTCGGCATCCCGAACGTGCGCGGGGCGGGAGAGTTAACGGTTTTCTGCAGCGCCCTGGTAGGGGCCGGACTTGGTTTTCTTTGGTTTAACACTTATCCTGCACAAGTTTTCATGGGAGACGTCGGTGCCTTGTCTATCGGCGCCGCGCTCGGCATCGTGGCCATCATGGTGCGCCAGGAACTGGTACTGTTCATCATGGGTGGCGTGTTCGTCGCAGAAGCCGTATCGGTGATGCTTCAGGTTGCCTCCTTTCGTCTGACCGGGCGACGTCCGTTCCGCATGGCTCCCATCCACCATCACTTCGAGCTCCTCGGCTGGCCCGAGCCGCGCATCATCGTACGGGCCTGGATCATCACGGTGATTCTCGTGCTGATCGGGCTCTCGACGCTGAAGATCCGCTGATGAGGCTCGCCGAGCTCAAGGGGCGTCGCGTGCTGATCGTCGGCGGTGGGCTGACCGGCGCATCGGTCGCGCGCTTTCTCTCCCGTCACGCCGTCGCCTTCGATCTGGTCGACGACAACGGCGTGCCGGACACGCTCGCCGCGCTCGTCGCCCCCGGCCGTGTCCACGAGCGTCTCGACGCGGCGCTCGCCGCCGCCTGCGACGTGCTGGTGCTGAGCCCGGGCGTGCCGCGCGCGCATCCGGCGGTGCGGGCAGCGCTCGATGCGGGCGTTCGCGTCGTCGGTGACGTCGAGCTCTTCGCCTCGTGCGTCGCGGCGCCGCTCGTCGCGGTCACCGGCTCCAACGGCAAGAGCACCGTCGTCGCCTGGCTCGCCGAGCTCCTCGGCCGCCTCGGCATCCGGGCCGTCGCCTGCGGTAATATCGGTCTCCCTGCGCTCGACAGCCTCGGGGAGGGCGCCACGGAGGAGTCGGGGGGCACGCCCGACTGCCATGTGCTCGAGCTCTCGAGCTACCAGCTCGAGTCGACCACGAGCCTCGCCCCGCACGCCGCTTGCGTGCTCAACGTCAGCGATGATCACCTCGACCGCTACGCGTCGCGCGCCCACTACGCCGCGGTCAAGCGCCGGATCTACACCCACGCCCTCCATAGCGTCGTCAACGCCGACGATCCGGCCACCGAGCCGGCGGCGAACGAGGCGAACGTGCGTGTGCGCTTCACGCTGCGCGAGCGGGACGAGGCGAATCCGCCCGACGAGGCCGGGACCGGGGAGGCACCGGAGCGGCCCTCCGGCACGCTCTGGCACCGTGCGTGGATCGACGGCGGTCCCTGGCTCTGCCGCGACGGCGAGGCGCTCCTCGCCCAGTCGCGGCTCCGCGTCCCCGGTGACCACAACGCGGCCAACGCACTGGTCGTGCTCGCGTTGCTCGAGAGCCTCGGTACGGCGGCGGGGCGGTTCGCGGAGGGCGCTCGGGAGGGAGCTCTCGAAGGCACGGGCGAGATCGTGCTCGGTGCGCTCTGCGCGTTCCGTGGGCTCCCGCACCGTACCGAGCTCGTGGCCGAGGCGGACGGCGTGCGCTGGTACAACGATTCGAAGGGAACGAACGTCGATGCCTGTATCAAGGCCGTCGGCGCGATGCCCGGTCCGGTGCTCCTGATCGCCGGCGGGCTCTCGAAGGGGGCCGATTTCGGCCCCCTTCGAGCCGTCGTCGCGCGTCACGCGCACGCGATCGTGCTGATCGGGCGCGACCGCATGCGGCTGCACGAGGCGCTCGACGGCGCCGCGCCTCTGCACCTCGCCGACTCGCTCGACGAGGCGGTCGGGCTCTGCCGCGCGCTCGCCCGCTCCGGGGACACGGTGCTGCTCTCTCCCGCCTGTGCCAGCTTCGACATGTTCCGGGACTTCGCCGACCGCGGACGACGTTTCGTGGCCTGTGTCGAGGAGGCGCTGGCCGCATGAGCACTAGCGCCACCGATCCGCGCGACGCGGCCGAGCGAGCCGCCGCGGCGCCGCCTCCCGCGGGAGCGTTCCCCGCCGATCACGCCCTGCTCGTCGCCATCCTCGCCCTCGGGCTGTTCGGGGCGGTCATGGTCGCCTCGGCCTCGATGGCCTTCGCCGAGCGCGTCCACGACTCGCCGTTCCACTTCGTCAACCGCCAGCTTCTCTTCCTCGCGATCGGACTTGTCGTCGGTACGGCGCTGTTTCGCCTGCCGCTGTCGGTCTGGGAGCGCTACGGGCCACACCTTTTGGTCCTGTCGCTGCTCGCGCTCCTGCTGGTGCTGGTGCCCGGTGTGGGCAAGGAGGTCAACGGCAGCCGCCGCTGGATCGATCTCGGCCCGTTCACGGTGCAGGTCTCCGAGACCGTCAAGCTCTTCATCATCGTCTACCTCGCCGGCTACCTGGTGCGGCGCGAGCACCTGGTGCGGACCACCTTCGGCGGGTTCCTGCGCCCCTTGGTGCTGATCTGCGGGGCGAGCGCGCTGCTGCTCGCCGAGCCCGACTTCGGGGCCGCCGTCGTCATCGTGCTGACGGCGATGCTGATGCTGTTCGTCGCCGGGGTGCGATTCACGCAGTTCGCGGCCCTCGTCGTCGTTCTCGGTCTGGTCGGCGCCGTACTGATCGCGCTGTCGCCGTACCGGGCGATACGTTTCTCGAGCTTTCTCGATCCCTGGTCGGACGCGTTCGGAGCCGGCTTTCAGCTGACCCAGTCGCTGATCGCGATCGGCAGCGGAGGGCTCGGCGGCGTCGGCTTCGGCAGCAGCGTGCAGAAGCTCTTCTATCTTCCCGAGGCGCATACCGATTTTCTCTTCGCGGTGCTCTGCGAGGAGCTCGGGCTCCTCGGTGCGCTCGGCCTCGTCGCGCTCTACGGCTTCATCGTCTGGCGCTGTTTCCGGCTCGCCCGGATCGCCGACGAGCGCGGCGAGCGCTTCGCCAGTTTCGTCGCCCTCGGTATCGGCATCTGGATCGGGCTGCAGTCGTTCATCAACATGGGCGTGAACATGGGCATGCTCCCGACCAAGGGCATCACCCTGCCGCTGATGAGCTACGGTGGAAGCTCGGCGGTCGTCTTTGCCGTGACCTTCGCCTTGCTGCTGCGCGTCGAGTGGGAGCTCGGGAGAGTCGTCGACTCCCCGGGGAGCGACGAGCCGGTGACGAGCCCGAACGGACCGGGGCGCTCGCCGCCGGGGCCGTCCGTGCCGAAGCGAGGCGTGTCCGCTCGATCCGGAGCCGGTGTGACGTCGCCGGAGGGCGGCGAATGAGCACCGCACCCGTCCTCATCGCCGCCGGTGGTACCGGTGGGCACATCGTCCCGGCGCTCGCCGTCGCCGAAGTGCTCGCCGCCCGCGGCGTGCCGGTGGTCTGGATCGGCACCCGCACCGGGCTCGAGGCGCGCATGGTGCCGGCCGCCGGTATCGACATCCGCTGGATCGACATCACCGGGCTGCGCGGCAAGGGGCTCGTCGACACCGTGAGCGGACCACCGAGGCTGGTCCGCGCCTGTCTGCAGAGCCTCGCCCTGGTGCGTTCGTTGCGCCCGCGCGCCGTGCTCGGCATGGGCGGATTCGTCTCCGGACCGGTGGGCCTGGCGGCGCTCGCGCTCCGGCGTCCCTTGGTGCTGCACGAGCAGAACGCCGTTCCCGGGCTCACCAACCGCCGTCTCGCACGCTTCGCCTCTCACGTGTTCGGCGCCTGGCCCGGCGCGTTCCCCGAACGTGTCGGGGCACGGGTGGTCGGTAACCCCGTGCGGCGCGACGTGGCTCGGCTCGCCGCGCGGGCCGAACCGGCCTCCCGAGAGCGCGCGACGGTGGGGGCGGAGGACGGTGGGGCGCCGCCGCTGCGGGTGCTCGTCGTCGGCGGCAGTCGCGGAGCGCGCGTGCTCATCGAGACCGTGCCCGCGGCGGTTCGGGCGCTCGGCTTGCCGCTCCGAGTACGCCACCAGACGGGCGCGGCCGAGGAGGCGGCGGTGCGGGCGCGCTACGCGGGCGTCTCGACCGAGACGGCCGAGATCACCGTCGAGCCGTTCATCGAGGACATGGCGGCGGCCTACCTCGGCGCCGATGTGGTCGTCTGCCGAAGCGGGGCGATGACCGTCACCGAACTCGCCGCCCTCGGCATGCCGTCGATCCTCGTTCCCTACCCGCACGCCGTCGACGATCACCAGAGCGCGAACGCGCGGCACCTGGCCGACACGGGAGCGGCGGTGCTGATGCCGCAGCCGGAGCTCACGCCCGATACGCTCGCCGCCGTGCTCGGGCGTCTGGCGGGCGATCGGGCGACGCTCGCCCGGATGGGGGTGGCCGCCCGCGACGCGTTCCGGGCCGGGGCGGCCGAGGCGGTGGCGGACGCGCTGACCGGGGAAGGGGTCGAGGAGGGAGCCGCGCGCGGACCCTCCCTCTCCGCGGCCCATGCTCGTGCCGGGCGCGACGGTGCGGAGGGTGCGCGATGAGCGTCGATGTCGCACCGATCCTCCGAAGCCAGATGCGGCGCGTACGGGGGATGCACTTCATCGGCATCGGCGGTGTCGGCATGGGCGGAATCGCCGAGGTCATGCACAACCTCGGCTTTCGCGTCAGCGGCTCGGACCTCGGTGCGAACGCGCTGACCGAGCGTCTCGCCGGGCTCGGCGTGGACGTGCGCCGCGGTCACGATGCCGCCCACGTCGAGCGTGCCGACGTCATCGTGGTCTCGAGCGCGGTGCCCGAGGACAACCCCGAGCTCGTCCGGGCACGGGAGCTCCGTCTGCCGGTCGTGCGTCGGGCCGAGATGCTGGCCGAGCTCATGCGCTTCCAGCAGGGCATCGCCGTCGCCGGCACCCACGGCAAGACGACGACGACGAGTCTCGTGGCGAGCCTGCTCGACGAGGGTGGCATCGACCCGACCTACGTCATCGGCGGCCAGCTCGTCGGAGCGAGCCGCAATTCCTACCTCGGTCAGTCCGAGTGGCTCGTCGCCGAGGCCGACGAGAGCGATGCCTCCTTTCTCTACCTGCAGCCGGTCATGGCGATCGTGACCAACATCGACGCCGACCACCTCTCCACCTACGGCGGCGACTTCGAGCGCCTCAAGCGCACCTTCGTCGACTTCCTCCTCCACCTGCCGTTCTACGGGCTCGCGATCCTCTGCACCGACGACGAGCACGTGCGCGACGTGATCGCCGACGTTCCCCGTCCGATCCGGAGTTACGGTTTCGCCGAGGGGGCGGACGTGCGTGCGCTGAACGTCCGACAGGAGGGGCTGCGCATGCACTTCGACGTGCGCGTCGACGACGGCGACGATCACCGGCGCGAGATCGGCGGCGTGGCGCTGAACCTCCCCGGCCGCCACAACGTGCTCAACGCGCTCGCGGCGATCACCGTCGCGCTCGAGCTCGGGGTCGATGTACGGGCCTGCAAGCGGGCGCTGGCGCGTTTCGAGGGTATCGGACGGCGCGCCCAGCACCGCGGGCGGCTGCACTTCGCCGGCGGCAGCGCGGAGCTCGTCGACGACTACGGCCACCACCCGACCGAGCTCCGGGCCACGCTCGCCGCGATCCGCGGCGGCTGGCCGCAGCGGCGCCTCGTGGTCGTCTTCCAGCCGCACCGCTACACCCGCACACGGGATCTCTTCGACGACTTCGCCGAGGCCTTGTCGGCGCCGGACGTGCTGCTGCTGACCGAGGTCTATCCCGCCGGCGAGGAGCGCATCCACGGGGCCGACGGACGTGCGCTCGCCCGCGCGATCAGGAACCGCGGGGCAATCGATCCGATCTTCGTCGAGGACGTCGATGCCGTGCCCGAGGCGCTCGCCCACGTGCTCGCCGACGGCGATGTCGTGCTGACCCTCGGGGCGGGCAACGTCGGCACGCTGCCGGTGACGCTCGCCGCGCGCTTCGCCGCGCCCGGCGTGGAGGTGCGGCGTGGCTGAGCGCGGCGTCACCACCACCGACGACCTCCCCGAGGCGGGGGCGAGCGGCGTCGATCCGGCCCGTTTCGGCAAGGTGGCCGTGGTCATGGGGGGGTGGTCGGCCGAGCGCGACGTGTCGCTGATGAGCGGGCAGCAGGTGTTCGACGCGTTGAGCTCGGTCGGGGTCGACGCGCACGCGGTCGACGCGGGACGGGACATCGGTCAGGTGCTCGTCGGCGGCGGCTTCGCACGGGCGTTCCTGATCCTGCACGGACGCGGCGGAGAGGACGGCACGGTGCAGGGCGCGCTCGATCTCGCC
>Ga0114952_1000839_pt1 | contig 28873 bp, 16 predicted proteins | sample SidtaG_2_FD_87303 | JGI IMG/M metagenome (GOLD analysis project Ga0114952, IMG submission 87303) | Marine algal microbial communities from Sidmouth, United Kingdom - Sidmouth_Asex2 metaG | ecosystem: Host-associated > Algae > Red algae > Unclassified | place: Sidmouth, United Kingdom | collected...
TTCTTCGTATTTTGAGTGGTAGATATATTGTTTCCTGCCTTTAGCATCCCTGCCTGTCGCTTGGATGTGACCATCGTCCCATTTGCAGATCATGACATCATTCCACATGGGCGGTATGATAAGTTTTCGCAAGCGCTTGAGTAGAGCCTTATCTTCTACGACTTCCCCGTGCTCGTCATAATATCGATAACCTCTTCCATAACGGCGTCTACTTATACAGAGATTCTCATCTGATACTTTCTTTATTGATGTCTTCATAGTTTAGGGATTGGTATGGGATTGTATGAGTCGAAATTCTTTCTTTATAAATATAATAATAAAATGAGGTGCTCATACTGGTCACTCGGAGAATGCTCTTGTAAAAAGAACTCTTAAACAATTACTAAAATTTATCAAATTATTCCTAAGAAGCATTGTTACTCATCCTCATATCACAGCAAACATAGGTTATACTACAAAAAGTAGTGATTTCCAGTGTAGATAGGAAATGATTTATTAGGCCTTCTTGCCCATCTAAATACAATCGCAATAGACAAGTACAACTTTAAAATTAAGTAGTCTAACACTATTGGACTTGCCATAACGAAGACTTCTTCAAGGCATAAGAAAAAATTAAGCTAATCCGAATGCTCTCTTTTCGATGCAGCAGCAAGAGGTTATTGAATAGACTGACATTCCCATCTGATCAACAATATTTTGCGATCATTTTTCTACCAGAGAATTTTTCCCAGAATATAATGTCTCACCTAGTAAAATCACTTGCAATGACTGCTAGGTAGTATGGGCACGTCAGTTTGGTGCCGATAAGGAAAAACTACTGAATAGAGGAGGTTAAGAGGCGGTTCTTGGAGAAGGTGAAAAACCTAAATGAAAAAAAATGAACTATTACCCTCTTCTATTGCCAATAAAATGTCACAATCTATAATTTCAATTCTTATACCTAATAATAAACTTGTAGCCTATGTTCCTAAAACTTTATTAAATCTACTAGACCTAGTTGATTAATTCTCTATAATGGAGAAATACTGCCGTTGCCTTAGATTAACTTCTTATAACATAAAAAAACTAAGATTATATATACTGAAATACTAGATGTAGTTTTAGTAGATGGATATGTAATAGGTGTAGACGAGGAAGGAAAAATTAAGTTATTACACGTCAAATCATTAGATCCAGATAATCTTTCTGAACAGGAATTATTTGATCATATTATTGATATTGTACGTTGTGGACTATTGTACTTTTGTGAAACAGGTACTTATGAACAAATTGATTGGAGAGATTACTTAGAAGATATGGGACAAAATCTCTATGTAATAGGGCCAGATGAAGGAGCAAATTACGATGGGTGCCAAGTTGGAATGATTTTAGATTTTAGTTGGGGTGGATATGTGTCTTCAGCAGAAGGTTCTTATGATGGCCAGTCTGATGATGGACCTCGTACAATGAGTCACTATATATTTAACAGCCCACTAGGATCAAATAGATTTATTTTACAGCTTTCTGTTAATTATAACTGCGATGAAGAATTTGTAAATTCAATAATTGACCCATGTTGAAGAAATTAGTTGGTATTTTGGTTTTTGCGACCATTTTTGGTTGCAAAGATGATCCTCAAAGGAATCAGGGTAGATATCATATTGAAACCTACTCTTCCAAAATAAATGGCTTACCTACCATCTCTTCTACAGAAGAATTTTACGAGCTAAATCCTGATTTTGAGATAAAAGATTCCTGCGCTTATATGAATATTAATTATAAGCAAGGGCGATTTTATTTTGATTGCATCCGTCTACTAAACCGACCTGGCGTTGTTTACAGAAAAATAATGGATACTATTTATCTTTCTGAAGTAGATTTTTCCAAATCAGATGTTAAATTACAGATAGATAGCTTAGAGATATCTGCTAAAACTACTGTTACTGACTTAGAGCATCGCTGGCCAGACATAAGATCTAAGCTAAATGTTTCCGCTGCATTTCCTTACACTTCTATGAAGGGTATTTATGTACTAGATAAAAGTTTAAGAGAAAAGACAAGTGATCGAAATGTAATAAGACTAATCTTTAAAGAAGATTCAATTTTCAAGTATAAATATACTTGGTACCCAGAATATTCAGATGATCAGTGGGCTTTGTATCAGAAGGCAAAAAAAGAAATTGAAAGAACAGGGAGTTACCAATTAGAGAATTATAATGTAAGTCCACAATAAGCTATCAATCAGCAATCGGATTCCATTAAAATGAACGCATAGATTAGAAACTAGATTTTAATAAGTGTCGTCATAAGATCTAAGCCTTTGCGATATTCTTCTAGAAATTTATGATGCTTGTTTTAACAAATGTAGTTGTGAGTCCTAGCTCCAGCCAGTTCAGCGTAGGCTGTAGCTTAGCAATTGTGGAGTTACAGTCTACTTTGAATTTATGTTTCAAGATACTCTCTTTGAAAAAATATCCTATATTATAATGAATTCTTCGTCCTCTTCGATACAATTAATAGGGCATACTGCTGTACTTACTTTATCTGAGAACGGGAATGTCTCTGCTCCGTTTCACTCCGATATACATGAAAAATTTGTTATTACTGGATTTGTGATAATATTATCGAATAGAACAAGCAGAAAAAAGGCAACTCAAATATAATATCAATTTCACCCCTCAGTTATCTTATCGATCATCCCCTTAAACACTATCCCATGCATTGGCAATACAGAATACCAATACATCCTGCCCAGTAGGCCATGTGGCCGGAACGTCGCAGACTGAATCAATTTGTTTTCATTGATTTTAAACTCGAGCCAAGCCTCACCTGGTAATTTCATTTCAGCAAATAATAACAATCTACCCTCTTCCTTATTAGCATACAGCACTCTCCAGAAATCCAGTGCATCACCGGCTATCAAGATGCTAGCACTTTTCCTACCTCGTCTCAAACCCACACCACCAAATAACTTATCTATGAAACCTCTTATTTTCCATAAACCATTAGCATGATACCAACCAGTATCACCACCTATAGCCCAAATCCTATTGATCACCGTCTCACGTGAATTAATATCTCTTTCTCTGACATCCTTAAAACAACCATAGTCCGGCACATCTATGAAGTCAGAAATATTTATGTTCTTAACACCACTTACTTGGGAATCTATCCAACTTGACACTATTTGATTAGCCTCGATTTTCACAAAGGCTCTTTCTATCGTCTTGACATATTTTTCTGGATGAATATTTAGAATCTCATTTATTTTGCTATCCCTACATACCACCTCAACCTTCATACTATCCACAAGAGAAATAGCCAATCTATAGGAAGTCGAAGTTACGAAGTATAACCAGTAAGATGACAACTTAGGTGTCATGACAGGCACCGTATATATCCATCGTTTCAGTTTTCTGACCTCAGCAAACTTGAGTAACATTTCTCTATAAGTCAGAACATCTGGCCCACCTATGTCATAGTTTTTATCATACAAGGTTTTATTGAGCAGAGCTTTATCCAGAAATTTTATCACATCTCTTATACCTATGGGCTGGCATCTGGTATTCAACCATTTCGGCGCTACCATGATCGGCAATTTCTCTACTAGGTCTCTGATTATCTCAAAGGAAGCACTACCCGACCCCATGATGATCCCCGCCCTGAAAGTTGTCAAACTAAACTGGCCAGAACCCAAGATACTCTCCACATTCTTACGTGAACTCAAGTGCTTGGACAACTCTTTTTCATTCACTATTCCACTCAGGTAGATGACTTGTTCCGCGGTAGTTGTATCCAGGTAATCCCTAAAATTAATAGCCGCTATTTCTTCGAGCTCATCATAATTAGCAGCATTGGACATTGAATGAATCAGATAGTAAGCGGCATCAATCTCTCTAGGAATTTTCTGTAAAGAAGCCTTCTCCAAAAAATCCACTGTAACAATCTCGATAGAACTTTTAATGGAGTCCGGCACTACAAAACGTTCAGGATCTCTAACGCAACAGATTACTTCATGCCCATTCTCTACTAATATTGGAAGTAGTCTCCTTCCTATGTATCCTGTAGCACCTGTTAATAATATGGTCATCTATATTTTCTTGAGTGTCTATGTCTGTGAACTGCAACTGAATCTTGAGTAATGATAACATAAGAAACAGTCAGTGGTTTCATAACTACCAATTTGATTTTGTAACTGTCATGAAAAATTACTGAGGCGTCCAATAAAAAATCGGAACCCAGCCTCAGCCAAGTTCCGATTGTATCTCTGTTCAGTAGTCTCTTATGAACCGACTTGAAAAGTCACCTTAAGATTGACTCTGTACTCTTTGACCTTACCTGCCGACACCGTCACACTCTGGCTCTGCACGAAGGCAGACTTGATGTTCTTTATGGATTTGGATGCTTTTGCGATTCCCTTAGCGGTTGCATCTTCCCAGCTCTTACTGGAATTAGATAAGATCTCGATAACTTTCATTACTGCCATTTGCTCAATGTTTTGTATGAATAAAATAATATTATAAATTTATATCATATATGCTTAAGACTCAATAGTTGATCCCACTCAAGCGTAGACTCTTTACCCTTCTACCCACACTTTTTACAACCCTATTCAGCAATCAACTCTACCCTATCCAGCAATCCATAGATATAGCAGCTGACCACGATCGATAATAGGCCAGGTATCGGTCTGAGAATATGAAATCTGGCATAGGGACCCCTAGGATAGGTCCAGAAACCGTCGGGAGGCTTTTTAAACAAGGTGAAAAAAGCTGGCTCCACTTGATTCATATTAACAGTAAAATTTCCAGTCACTGTCATCACAGTTAAGACCAGCACTATTACACCACCCAGCAGCCACTCGGTTCTAGCATACCATTTTACTTTCTTAGGGATAGGTGAGTAATTCTTGATTTTCAGATAGAGTAATCCCAGCCCTCCTCCTATGGTATCCAGGAAAATATCATTGAAATCATAATAACTAGCCCGCGTATCCAAGTATAAATATTGATAAGCCTCATCCAAGGCACCCACCATCGCACATATAATCACAACTGACAAGTAAGAACCCAACAAAGGGAAAATCAAAATGGCCAAAATCGCATACTGCACAAAGTGCACCGCCTCCACATTGATAACCATGAGAAAAAAATATGAGATTAATACTGCGCCTAGCGTATAAATACCAATCCCTCGAAGCATTACATCTTTATTCAATTTCTTCCAGTCCTCCCTACTCTTAACCCAAAATATCAACCCGACTAATAGGACAATTGTCAGAATCACCTTGTTATAACTATCTCGAGATAAACCACCAAAAACACCATTGAGCCAAGTACCGAACTCAACATGCATCGACATGAACAATAAAATGTAAGCAATGACGACACTGATATGAACTACCCTACGCTTCTTCAACTTATCTAACCACCCTATCACGACTTATTTTTCTTGGGCGAAACAATGGATACTGGCCAGCAATAAATCAATATCACTTTCGTCCAAATTAAGGTTAAGCGATGCTCTGAAAAAACCTCTCTTGCCAGGATAGCTGGTATACTTGATATGAATATTATGCTCTTCTTCAAATCGCTTTACCAAAGATCTCTTGCTCTTACCTATAATATGAAAAGAACATATTCCACAACTGGCGACCGCATCGGTAATGATCTCGACCCCCCTTTGCTCAGCCAATCCTGCTCTGAAGTAGGTCTTCATTTCCAGCAATCTATTTTCCTTAACCTTGAAACCCAAGCCCTGCTGAAAATCCAATGTGGCACCCAAGGTCATTGCATTCTGAAATGCAGAGGTTCCATGCACTGTGAACATGGACATTCGATCCTGCATGTCCGGATTGTAGGACATGGGAGGTGACAAATCCTTGAGACTAGTCTCCTTGACATATAACAGCCCAGTCCCCAGAGGAGCCGACAACCATTTATGCAGACTGGTCGCATAGTAATCACAACCCAATTCTTGCAATGAAAACTCGAACTGTCCTGCCGAATGTGCTCCATCCAGCAAGGTCTCTGACCCATGCTCCTGTGCTTGAGCTATGAGTTGCTGAACTGGCATGATGTGGCCTTCCTTGTGAGTCATATGCGTGATGAGGGTGAGCCTGGACTTGGCGGTGTAAGCCTTGGCATACTTTGCCAGTATTGCTGAAACATCATCTGACTGGAGGTCAAGCTCTATGCGCTTGGGGACGATGCCGTATTTGTATTCTAAAAGCCTGATGGTATTATGGACCAGTGGATAATCGACATCACTATATATTATCTCGTCCCCCTCATTCCAGAATATACCATATAATATTGCGTTGATCGCGGCAGTCGTATTGGGCATAAGTGCCAATCTGCCTTCACTTGCCTTGATTAGTTCCGCTAGTCTCTTCATAGCGTCCGACACCTGAGTCGCGTGATTGTCTGAGACTTCATAGGGTGCACCAGAATGCAGTTCTTCTAAATTCCTCTGATAAGCTGATAGCACTGGCAGAGGCATTATACCTGCACTTCCTGTATTGAAATTGATAGGCCCTTTGGCCTCACGAAGGTACTGTTTCTTAACCTGCAACCACTTTTCAGTGCTCAGATCCTTTATTAATCCTCTAGCTGATCCCACAGTAGTGATTGTAGTCGCTAGGCTCAATTTTTTAAGGAAATCACGGCGGTCAGGCATAGAAATAAAAGTTATATCAATAAGCATAGTGCTAAAAGTTGACTTTTCAGAAAAGTTGACGTCTAATAAAGGCCTGATCATTTAAATTCCGAATCGTCCATAATATAACTTTAAACATATATAATTTTGTTTAATGTATTAACTCATTTTACGGATTTCGCAAGAGACCTAATAGTATATTAAATATTTTGCGAGATAAGGCTAAATCCTTAATTTGCGTAGGTTTTCTTTTAAGAATTCAGATCTGCTGATCTTAATATCTACTTTCTTAACCCTCTAAAGCACACCCATGAGATCTAAATGGTTCTGGTTGATCATATTTATTATATACCTCATCGTTGCAATTTATTTCATATCTAAAGTTCTTATTCCTTTTCTACAATAATCCAAAAGATTAAATTATCCTAACTTAATTAAATACAAACATGAGAATACCGTGGCTTTGGTTGTTATTTTTTCTTTTCTGGCTTGTGGCCGCTTACTTTCTTTGTAGTTTCTTAATTCATCCTCCTATAGCTGCAGATGCATGCGGTGGCTGGGAAGTAAAAGATGGAAGAAATTTCAATTACGAAAACTCCAATGACATCCATTTCAGGAAAAACAGAGCTGCCCACCTTGCTGGATACACTGGTGTGGACCAAGGCATGAACAAAATCGCCAAATACCTCAAGGCTAATACCCAGAGAGGTCTAACCATCACTGGGCTCTATGATGATGATGAAAACTATTCCAATCCACTCGGAATGAATCTAGGGAAGGCAAGAGCCAACGATATTAAGAATTGGCTCATAAATCTCGGCGTCTCCTCACAACAGCTCGATACCAAGTCTGAAGAAAGAGAGCTCAGCTGCTTCAGAAATGACACCTTACGTAGAGGTGCCATGCTGGCGTTTGCTCCATTAGCAGACAATAGTACAAGAATTGCGGATATCAAATCTCGATTATTCGGCAAGCCAGTCACTTTATATTTCAATACAGGGTCTGATACTCCGAACATCAATGCGCAACAACAAGCTGATTTCCAAGACTTATTCTATTATCTCGACAAAGTGCCAGGCGCTAAACTGGACGTGCATGGTCACACTGACAATGCAGGAAACCTTGCGGCCAATGTTACCTTGTCTCAGAATAGAGCCAATGACATCAAGAATTACATTATGACCAATGGTGGGGTCATCGCCTCTAAGATGGATACGAATGGTTTTGGACCTAATGCTCCGATAGCACCTAATGATACTCCAGCTAACATGGCTCTTAATCGTAGAGTTGAAGTAACCTTGAAATAACCCCATTAAAAAAAACGAACTTAAAATATTACTGAAATGACATTATTTATCTGTTTTGGAAAACTGTTTGCCTTCGGCTTCTGTCTGCCTTGCCTTCTTTGGCCTCTTCTATTTGGGCTTGGAGCCTGGCTACTTGGGATTGCATTTGGATGGAACTGGTTCAGAAACAAATTTGGCTCAGGCTCAGGCCCAGTTGCAGGTTCTGACGAGCTGAATTCTTTAAAAACCAAGTATGCCAACCTGGACAGAGAGTATATTGCCCTCAAAAACAAAGGAGTCGGTTCTGGCTCAGGTGATGCTGCCGCATGGAGAAAAAAATATGAGGCCCGTGACAAGGAATATCTAGCCTTGAAAAATCAAAAAGGAGGCTCTGGAGGCGGAGGAGACTGGAAAGTCAAATATGAATCTCTCAATTCTCAATACAAATCAGATAAGACCAACTGGACTTCACAACTAGCTAGTGCTACTTCTTCTCAGGTAAGAGAAATAGAAGTCATCAAGGAAGTTCCTGTCGTTAAAGAAGTAGAGATTATCAAGGAAATAGAAGTGATCAAAGAAGTGGAAGTGGTCAAGGAGGTGGAAGTCGTCAAGGAAGTAGAAGTCGTCAAGGAAATTGAAATAGAGAAAATCGTCGAAAAGCCTATTGAGGTCATCAAAGAAGTTGAGGTCATCAAGGAAGTAGAGGTGATCAAAGAGGTGCCTGTAGAGGTCATCAAGGAAGTCGAAGTGATCAAGGAAGTAGAGGTGATCAAGGAGGTGCCTGTAGAAGTCATCAAAGAAGTCGAAGTGATCAAGGAAGTAGAGGTGATCAAGGAGGTGCCTGTAGATGTCATAAAAGAAGTTGAGGTTATCAAGGAAGTCGAAGTGATTAAGGAAGTACCTGTAGAGGTCATCAAAGAGGTAGAAAAAATAGTAGACAAAATCGTTGAGAAGCCAGTCGAGGTCATTAAAGAAGTCGAGGTCATCAAGGAAGTTGAGATCATCAAAGAAGTGCCTGTAGAAGTGATCAAAGAAGTCGAAGTGATCAAGGAGGTCGAGAAAATCGTTGAGAAGCCTGTAGAAGTCATCAAGGAAGTCGAAGTTATCAAAGAAGTAGAGGTGATCAAGGAAGTGCCTGTAGAAGTCATCAAGGAAGTCGAGGTGATCAAGGAAGTAGAGAAAATCGTTGAGAAGCCTGTCGAGGTCATTAAGGAGGTAGAAGTGATCAAAGAGGTCGAGGTTATTAAGGAAGTGCCTGTAGAAGTCATCAAGGAAGTCGAGGTCATCAAAGAAGTCGAAGTGATCAAAGAGGTAGAAGTGATCAAGGAAGTAGAGGTGATCAAAGAGGTGGAGAAAATCGTTGAGAAGCCTGTTGAGGTCATCAAAGAAGTGGAAGTGATCAAGGAAGTGGAGAAGATCGTTGAGAAGCCTGTTGAGGTCATCAAGGAAGTAGAAGTGATCAAGGAAGTGGAGAAGATCGTTGAGAAGCCTGTTGAGGTCATCAAGGAAGTAGAAGTGATCAAGGAAGTAGAGGTGGTCAAAGAGGTGCCTGTGGAAGTGATCAAGGAAGTAGAAGTGATTAAAGAAGTAGAGGTGATCAAAGAGGTGCCTGTGGAAGTGATCAAAGAAATAGAAGTGATCAAGGAAATAGAAGTGATCAAAGAAGTGCCTATTGAAATCATCAAAGAAGTAGAAGTTACACAATCTGTCGATTTGAATGCCCTTCAAATGCTGATGCAAGAAATGGCAACAGAAGAATCCAGATCAGTAGTAGGCACTAAAAATACTGGCAAGAAGATGGGTAAAGCAAAAACAGTTGCTACCAGAGAGAAAGCTATTACCAAAACAGCAAGTAAAACATCTTCTAAGTCAAAATCAGCAGAAGATAGCAAGGGGAAAAGCAAAGCGAAAAGCAAAAATGTTGCAGCCAAGTCAAAGACCAAATCCAAGACTACAACCAAGAAAGCCAGCGGCAAGAAAGATGACCTTACTAAAATAGAAGGCATCGGACCTAAGATTGCTGGATTATTGATCAAGGATAAGATCACCACCTTTGAAGCTCTTAGCAAATCCAAGGTGTCTACCCTGAAGGCTATACTTGAGAAAGCTGGGCCTAGATATCAAATGCACAACCCTGGCACATGGCCTAAACAATCAAAGCTAGCCGCTGCAGGCAAGTGGGATGCATTGAAAAAGCTCCAAGACGAGCTGGATGGTGGTAGATAATTCAATATTCCCATCTATGCTAGACGGTACAAGACAATATTGATAAAGGTGAGTGATTCCTAACAAGAATCACTCACCTTTTCTATTTCTCCAGATTACAATTTCTTCCTATAACTCTAATGCGCTCTCACTATAAAGCGAGAAAAATTACTTCCTATCTTCTTTCAAAAAGAAAAGTCTCAGTTATTTATTTTTTACATAATTTTGCGCTCGCTTAAGTAAGTAACTTTTGAATAATTTTTACCACACTTTATCAAACAAACGCGATGATCGAAAAATCAAAACTCATCAATGAGGTTGCTAAAAAATGCAATATCTCAATTGAAAAAGCCACCAAGGCATATGAATGCATACTCAAAGAATCACCTACTTTCAGAAAGCACAAGCTAAAGTCAGGTGTCACAACCAAAGAGATCGCTGTTGCCGTTCCAGGTAAAACAAAAATCAAAACTGTAAAACTGACTAAGAAGGTTCCTGTCAAGTCCGTAAAGACGGTAGAAAAACTTGTAAAAGTACCTGTCAATAATAATGTAGTTGTATACAAAAGAGAGCAGAAGATCAAAGTGGTGGAAGTGATCAAAGAAGTACCGGTTATCCAAATCAAAGAAGTGATCAAGGAAGTGATAAGAGAAGTACCGGTTATCCAGGTTCAAGAAGTAGTGAAAGTTAAAACTGTCAAGCAAAAAGTTCCTGTAACAGTGATCAAAGAAGTGATCAAAGAAATCAAAGTCCCAGTCCCAGTGATCAAAGAGGTGATCAAAGAAGTCAAGGTAGAAGTACCTATTATCCAGACCGCCCAAAAGATCAAACTCAAGACAGTTAAAGTAAAAGTACCTGTCGCTAAGGTGAAAGAAGTGATCAAGAAAGTAGAAGTGATCAAAGAAGTGCCTGTAGAAATCATCAAGGAGATAGAAGTCATAAAGGAAGTGATCAAAAAAGTACCGACTCCTATCTATAAAACTAAAACTGAATTCAAAAAAGTAGAAGTCACAGTAGAAGTACCCGTGGTAGTAGAAAAACCAACTATCAAGGAAGTCAAAGTCACTGAGAAAGTTCCTGTAGTAGCATGGAAAGAGATCAACAACATAAGAGAAGTCATTAAGGAAGTAGAGATCATCAAGGAAGTACCAGTAGAAGTGATCAAGGAAGTGGAAGTTATCAAGTCATTTGACATGAAGAACTTACAGAAGATGCTCGCTAAAATGAAGACAGTGGAATCTTCAAGAAAAGTTGTGGGCACAACCAGATTGAGTGGAGAAGCGACCGTAGTGGACAGAAGAGAATTAGGCTCTGGAGTAAAAGCAACGAAAGTAACTGGCACAGCCACCAAAGTATCAGGCAAAACAACCAGTAAAAGCCTAGGTACAACTTCTACAAAGAGTGCTGCCAAAGGTAGCACTTCTAAGAAGAGCGCTGCTAAATCTACCTCTAAAAAATCATCTGGTAAAGACGATTTGACCAAGATCGAAGGCATAGGACCTAAGATTGCAGGCTTGCTGAATGCAGCTGGAATCAAGACATTCTCGCAGTTGGCTGATTCTAAGTTCGGCAAGTTGAAGAAAATTTTAACAGTTGCAGGTCCTAGATATCAGATGCATGATCCGACGACCTGGCCTCAACAATCTGGGCTAGCAGCCAGTGGGAAGTGGGACGAACTAAAAACACTCCAAGACAAACTCGATGGAGGAAAATAAGCAAAACGCTTACAAAGTGACATTAATAAAGGGTGCTCTCATACTGAGGGCACCCTTTTTCTATCTACATTGTTGCTCTTTACTAACCTTAAATTGAGATGGACTGGATGTGCTTTTTATATTATGTGCTTGCTTGCCTGGGTGGTGCCGTATTGAGTTGGCTCATATTCAACAACAACGGTAAGCTTGAAGCTCTACAAAAAGATTCAGCAAACAGTAAAGCTGACCTTAATAAGCTACTCCTTGAATTCAAAGCTTACAGAGAAGATTCCAAGGCCAAAATCTACACTAAAGATGCTGAAATCTCCTTGCTCAAGAAAAAAATGAAATCCGCAAGCAATAATGAAGCGCTGGCGAAAGAACTGACCCAACAAAAAACCAAATACAGAACCCTTCAGAATAAATTACTACTTCTGGAAACCACTCGTCCAGACCGTACTCAAGATGCAGCAACCATCAAAAAACTGAAATCAGATCTGAAAGATCACATGGCAATCGTAGAGGACAAGAATTCTACTATAAAACGTATGCAAGCGAACCTTATAACTCAAAATCCATCTTCAGAAACAATAGACAAGGCGGCTTATGAGCAGAATATCAAAAAACAAAAAAAGCAACTCAAACGCCTGCAGAAAAAATATAAGAAACTTAAATCTCAGTCCACGGCTGAAACACTGGACATAGATAAACTGATCACCTTATTGAAAAAAGGGGATCTGACTAAACGCCAGTAAAAGTAACTCAAAATCTAAATCAGCAAATAACTACTACATCAGATTCTTGAATCTAGGTCTTTTGGGTTTGAATTCTCCCTGCTCAGCTTTCTTCTGGGCTTCATAGGAAGAAAAGTTCCCTTCATAAAACCTTATAGTACTCTCATCCTCAAAAGCCAATATATGAGTGGCCAATCTATCTATGAACCATCTATCGTGAGAAATAACCAGTATGCAACCAGCGAAATTCTCAAGACCCTCTTCCAGCGCTCTCAAAGTGTTCACATCTATATCATTAGTAGGCTCATCCAGTAATAATACATTGCCACCTTCCTTCAAGGTGACAGCAAGATGAACACGATTCCGTTCTCCACCAGATAATACCTCCAGCTTCTTTTGCTGATCACCTCCAGCAAAATTAAACTTACTCAGATAAGCTCTGACATTGACCTCTTTCTTACCGACTGTAATCAAGTCCTGGCCGCCGCCCATTATTTCAAAGACCGTTTTTTCAGGTAATAAGTCCTCATGGGACTGATCCACATAACTCAGATCTACAGTGGAACCTATAACAATCTCCCCGGCATCTGGCTCCTCTTCTCCCATTATCATTCGGAACAAGGTAGACTTCCCTACACCATTAGCACCGATAATGCCTACAATTGCATTTTTAGGTATGGAAAAACTCAAGCCATCCATCAGAACTCGACCATCATAGGCCTTCTTCAGATTCTTGACTTCTATTACTTGATCACCCAAGCGCTCCCCAGGTGGAATGAATAGTTCCAGTTTTGACTCCCGTTCTTTGGTTTCGGCACCAGCCATTTTCTCATAAGCATTGAGTCTAGCTTTACCCTTGGCTTGCTTGGCCTTAGGATTCATCCTGGACCACTCCAGTTCTCTTTGTAAAGCCTTCTTTCTCTTCGACTCTTGCTTCTCCTCCTTGGCCAATCTGTTGGATTTCTGTTCCAACCACGTACTGTAATTCCCTTCCCACGGAATCCCTTCTCCTCTATCCAGCTCCAGAATCCACCCTGCAACGTTATCGAGAAAATACCTATCGTGAGTAACCGCTATCACTGTCCCAGGAAAGCTACTCAGAAACTGTTCCAGCCAGTGCACAGACTCCGCATCCAAGTGATTGGTCGGCTCATCCAGCAACAGAATATCAGGTTTACTGAGCAATAATCTACATAAAGCAACTCTCCTACGCTCACCTCCAGACAAGACCTTTACCAGCTGATCATCCGGCGGCAGACGGAGATTATCCATCGCTACCTCCAGAGTATGATCCAGCTCCCAGGCATTGAATATGTCCATCTTCTCAGCCAACTCACCTTGCTTCTCGAGCAATTTATTCATCTCGTCATCACTCATCGGCTCCATAAATTTTTCATTCACGGCATTATATTCACTGACGATGTCCACTATGTCTTGTAGACCTTCCTGGACAACTTCCTTCACCGTCTTAGTCTCATCAAGTTCAGGTTCTTGAGCCAGATAACCAATTTTGTATTCTTTATCAAAGGTGACTTTACCCTCATAATTAGTATCCAGACCAGCTATGATCTTCAAGAGACTGGACTTACCTGATCCATTGAGTCCCAGAACTCCGATCTTAGCGCCATAATAGAATGAAAGCCAGATGTTATTGAGTACTTTCTTTTTGGGTGGATAGGTCTTAGAAACCCCTTCCATGGAAAAAATGATCTTATTATCTGACATATGCTTTGATACTTTGTTTAAATCCAAAATTAGAAAAAGTTAAAAGGGTTCAAAGTGTTTAATAGGTCTCTTATGGGTGAATATTGTTGCGTCTATTGGTCTAGCAGCTAGAATAGTGGCAGATCTGGCGCAGGCCCATCCCCAACGCCTAGCATCTAGCACTCTAGTATCTAGTGTCTAGTGTCTAGTGTCTAGTGTCTAAAAATTTAATACCAATAATTAACCTTCAACACCAAGGCTCTATTATTACTTCTGACCGCTCTCGACTCCATCATCGTGCTCACTATATCATAATTGTCCAGGTAGACTAGAAACAAGTCAGACATTGGAGAAAATCGCCATTGCAGCCTACTGTTGATACCCATAAAATCAGATTGCTCAACGTACTGGAAAAGAGTCGTCCATAATAAATTCTTAGAGAAACCTATCTCTACCTTCGACAATAGGGCCGTTATCTTTGCATTTCCATATGGATCTGGAAACGATAAGTCATTCCATTGATACCCTAGGCTGAATCGCCCCCACGGCTGAATACGATATTGGGCATCTATGGCAAAATTATTTCGTGTTCCATTATAGAACCCACCTGTCGTTCCACTCAATGAAAATGAAAAAGCTTTACGCTGATCAGATTGAAATTCAAAGTTCAAGTCATTAAAAGTATATCGGCCTGCTGGCAAAGCTGTCTCGCCCGTAAAAGAGAAAGGATATAATAATTCTAGTTCACTGAGATTGAATCGGACTCCGAATTCCTCTCCACTTTTCAATGTCAGGAAATACCGGATTCTGTCATAGCGCTCATTAAAACTCCAATCAGGATTGAAAACTAGTAAATTCTCCACACCTAATCTGTGTCTGGAAACATTACTTTCTTCAGGACGTATGACATAATCAACAGAAGTGTAAGAAGAATTGGAACCCACCCTGATAACGGTATCTCTTACAGCATCGTAATTATCAATTCTGCCTAAAAATCCCATGTCGGCAAAGTAATTTTCCTGCACCATGAAAAAATCAGTGAAGATCTCCCAAGAAGGATTCTTAAAATTAAAGCCCAAGTTATATATGCCCTGATTCTCTTCAAAGCCCTGCTTAAAAGAACGATGACTACCCACCCAAGCAGAGACTTGTCCGTCTGATGAGAAATAGGCTGACTCCAAACTTACATTTCTACCATAGTCTCCGTCTACCAGTTCTCCATCAGCCATCGCCTGCCTATTCAAAAACATCCCCTGAACAAAGGAAGTACCGAATTGCTTCTTCATGGAAAGAGCAGTCTGATTCTGAGCCAAGGCATTATCCGTCTTGAGTGACTGCACATTCATAAAACCCATTCGTAGATCTTTACTGAGATTCCCAGTGAGTCTTGCACCATATAGTATGGGAACTGCTTGTCTATCTTCATCCAGCCCTATTCTTCTAGAAAAAAACGGCCTTACAGCACCCGACCCAAAATCTGCAAAAAGGTCTCCGTTCTCCAGGAAAAAAGTTCTTTTCTCAGGTAGAAAAATATTAAACCTTGTAAGATTTGTAACTAACTCATCGACTTCTATTTGAGAAAAATCAGGATTAACAGTAAGATCCAGATTAAGAGATGAGCCCACCGCAACTCTGGCATCCATTCCAACATCAAAATCTGTGCTCAGCTCCTCTCCCACTTGCGTATTGACACCAGCTGTTACATACGGAATGAGATTGAAGTTTTTAGTTTTTTTTGTCGGAGGATTATCCCATACCATCGTGCCTGCAAAAGCCGGATTGGGTGGCCAGAAAGATTCTGGGACTGCTGTCCAGTTGTGATACTCGTTACAATGCATGATGTTCCTCACGAAATTCAGACCCCACTCATCCGCACCTTCCTTATATCGCAGTATCTTGAAAGGAATTGCAAATTCTGCTGACCAGTAGGTATCTGAAATATCAGTCTCCACATACCACTTGTTACTCCAGTCACTATTGATACCCGAAGTCTGAGAATACAAGGCATCCCATTGCACACCTACTGCAGATGTCCCGAAAAGATTGGCGTTGATACGAGCATTGAAAGGATCGAGGATGATGGCTATTCCATCGTTATCCCAGTATTCATCCCTCTTGAGAGATTGTATGATGACGTCTTCAGTCTGAAAACATTTTGCAGCAACGTATAAATACTTATCGTCGTAAGTCAATCGCACCTCCGTCCTCGGATCTGCGCCTTCAGCAAAAAAAGGCACCTTTTGCCAGAAATCAGTTACGAGTTCTGTGCTAGACCATACAGCTTCATCTAGTTTTCCATCTATGGTTAGCGTTTCAGAAGTTTTGTGAATACAAAGCTTGAAGTCTTGTTTGATATTAATTTTCATTTCCTGACATACACAGGAAAAGAAAAAAAACTGCAAAACAATAACCGACAGACTCCTCAGCATAAGTAGGTGTATTTCCGACCACAAAAATACGTTAATAACAATGTCTAGGTTTTCTTTAGGGTTAAAGTATCGGATAGTTCTTGACTGGTTTTGCGCTATCAACACATAGCTTGCTCTAAAGCCAATAACTAGAAACTAATAAAGGAGCATTTAATAATTCACCATCCACAACAATCACATCTCTTGCAGCATTCGCTACATTGAAAATAAGCTTCACCCTGATAGCATTTGCTGAATTATCAAGTTCTTAAGTCTTAATTTAATTCTGGCATTCACCGGTAAGCTATTTGAATAACTCATGCTCAATTAGCTCAATCTGCTATCAAAAGTGTTCACTTTCATACTCTACACAATAGTACTTTCCTCACAAATCCATTTTCCGATAATCACCAGTTTCCACCTTCCACCGCGTATTCAATAAAATAATCCCTACTCAGGCAGCGCTTTTTTTGGACAATATTCATAATTACTAATTGTTCATCAGTCCATCATATTTATTAAAATTAATATGACGACCACCCTATTGGTCCATAACTGAAAAACCTCAGTACAACATCCTGTATATCAGCGTTTTACGACATATTTCCAGCCAGCGGTAGCTCAACATTATCATTATGCATGGATTACTAAGGTTTTTTTAACAGCTAAAAAATCAGAACCAAGGAAGCGTTAAAAATCATCTCGACGTATAGGTCGGTGTAAACGATGGAACCAACCAACATAAATAACTACCCATCGCCAAGTCATAATCACTGATAAAAACTAAAATGATGAAAAAATTTCTTAACCTGATCGTAAGCTGCAGCCTCCTGATAATGGTGGCAATAAGCACTACATCAGCTAATGGAGGACCTGAAAACTTCTGCTTTGATGCAGATGTTCCAGTGGCTCAGGATAACTTGTCGGCTATGTGCCTGACAGCTCCAGTGCTTTTCTGCCCCCCGACCTATCTAGGTTGTCCTTCTGATGATGTGAATCCGTCTAACACCGGATTTCCCATTGCCATGCCTGGAGATTCTAATTGTCCTACACCTGTCGTAAGTTTTTCAGACGTGGTCATCAGCAACACGAGCTGTCTGAAGATCATACACAGAACGTGGGAAGCCAGCTACCCTCCTGGAGGAGCAAGCATCAAACTACATTCCACTTGCCAGCAGACCTTATACCTTGAGGATGACCAGGCACCCTCTATCACTAACTGTCCCGCTGACTTGACCCTGGATCTATCTGTCAATTGCGACAGCTCGGCTATTTGGTCTCTGCCAGTTGCAGATGATTTATGTGGAATACAATACTTTATAACAACACATTTCAGTGGTGCCACCTTCTCTCAAGGAACAACCGCTGTAACTTATACTGCAGCAGATTTTTGTGGAAATGAGACAACTTGTAATTTCAGTGTGACTGTGACAGGTAGCTGTTGCGATGCACCGACACTCAGTTGTCCTGCCGATATCACGATCTGCCCTCTAGCGGATTCCAGCCCAGCAAGTACGGGATTTGCGACTGCTTCCATGGGCAGCTCGAACTGTGGTACGCCAGTTGTGACCTCTAGTGATGTAACTATATCTTCAGGCCCTTGTAATGGTGCCTTCATAATAGAAAGAACCTGGACTGCAACTGACCCTAATACTAATAGTAATGTCAGCTGTACACAGCTGATTACCGCTGTAGATAACAACAACCCGATAATTACTAATGGACCGAGTGCCATTACATTGACCGGTACAGGAAATAATTGCACTGCTGTTGCCACTTGGGGAGAACCGACAGTATCAGATAATTGTGCAGCAATGTTATCATCAACTCATGCCAGTGGTACAACCTTCACTGAAGGAATGACCACAGTTACCTATACTGCAGTAGATAATTGTGGTAATCAGGCAACTTATAGTTTCAATGTGACTGTAGTATGTGTCTGTAATACGGCACCTGTACTAACATGTCCTGCTGATGTGACAGCTTGTCCTGGCAGTACAACGACACCTTCTGTCACAGGCGTGGCATCAGCTGTTGCTGGTGACCCGAGTTGCGGAGCACCGGGAATAAACTTTACAGATGTCACCACTAATGGAAATGGAACTTGCGGTCAGCTTACAATAGCTAGAACTTGGACTGCAACAGTCACGAATAATAATTCATTGACAACTAGTTGCGTGCAGCAAATCAGCCTCGTAGATGTGAATGCACCGACTATAACCAATACACCTCAGAACATCACATTGACTGGTAATGGTGCCAATTGTGAAGCGGTAGCTACTTGGGTACTACCGACAGCAACAGATGGATGCAGCTCAGCTAATCTGAGCGCAACTCATACTAGTGGCAGCACCTTCACGCAAGGAACCACAACAGTAACTTTTACTGCAGTGGATGATTGTGGCAATGTGTCAACTTCCAGCTTCAATGTGAGTGTGGTATGTGCCTGTAATACAGCACCAGTGTTAACGTGTCCTGCTGATGTGACAGCTTGTCCTGGCAGTACAACGACACCTTCTGTCACAGGCGTGGCATCAGCTGTCGCTGGCGATCCGAGTTGCGGAGCACCTGGAATAAACTTTACAGATGTCACCACTAATGGAAATGGAACTTGCGGTGAGCTTACAATAGCTAGAACTTGGACTGCAACAGTCACGAATAATAATTCATTGACAACTAGTTGTGTGCAGCAAATCAGCCTCATAGATGTGAATGCACCGACTATAACCAATACACCTCAGAACATCACATTGACTGGTAATGGTGCTAACTGCGCGGCAGTTGCCACTTGGGTGCTTCCGTCCGCAACAGATGGATGCAGCACAACTAATCTGAGTGCCACTCACAATAGTGGCAGCACTTTTACACAAGGAACAACAACAGTAATATATACAGCTCAAGATGCTTGTGGTAATCAATCCACGACCAGCTTTACAGTAACAATAAATTGTTCTTGTAGCCAACCACCAGTCATCTCTTGCCCAGTAAATCATACGGCATGCCCTGAGTCAGGAACTGATCCTACAGTAACGGGTGCGGCAACAGCGGTAGCAGGAGATGCAAGTTGTGGAGCACCAGTCGTAACCTATAATGATGTAACTGTTTCTAGTGGGCCTTGTTCTTCTGAATTGGTTCTGGATAGAACTTGGACAGCTAGTTATACTAATTCTAATCTTACTGCATCTTGTGTCCAAACCATCTCAATTGAAGTTGATGGCAATGGACCGGTGCTTACTAATATACCAGCAGACATAACTGTACATGGTAATGGTACTAACTGTGCAGTGCTAGTAAAATGGAGCGAACCTACGGCCACTGTTTCTTGTGGTACAGCGACTGTAAGTTCTAACTTTTCCAGTGGAACATCTTTCCCCGAAGGCTTGACCAATATAATATACACGGCAGTCGATGATTGTGGTAATTCTGTAATTGCCACTTTCAATGTTACTGTGGAATGTGCTGCAGGCTGTAGCTCTCCTCCAGTGATGACTTGCCCGCCCAATATGACGACTTGCGTAGGTGGAAGTATTCCATCACCATCTGTAGCGGGTGTAGCAACCGCCACACCTGGCGCAGCTAATTGTAACCAACCATTCATGTATTTCAGTGATTACATCACTAGTTTTGGAGCTTGCAATGGTGCATTGACAATAGAAAGAACCTGGACAGGATTTGATTTGAGTTCAGGGATGTCTTCCAGCTGTGTGCAGATCTTGGAATTAGGAGACAGCGCAGCACCGGTAATCAGTAATGTTCCTGGTAATATCACTTTAAATGGAACTGGAACCAGTTGTGAAGCAACGGCCACCTGGACGGAGCCTACCGTGACAGATGATTGTGGTATCAATACTGTGACTTCTGATTTTACTAGTGGAGCGAGCTTCGGACAAGGAACAACTACTATAATATATACAGCTACTGATAATTGTGGTAATGTGACTACAGCAAGCTTTAATGTGGAAGTTCAGTGTTCTGCAGCAGTATGCTCTACTCCTCCGACAATAACTTGTCCTGCTAATCATATGAGTTGCCCTACAGGTACAGGATTACCAACGCCTTCCGCCATAGGAGTAGCAACGGCTGTGGCAGGATCTTCTGATTGTGGAACACCATTTATCACTTTCACTGATGCCTTGGTCAATAGTAACAATTGTACTAACGGAGGTGGCACTTATCACAGAACTTGGATAGCAAGTGATCCATCTTCTCCGTCACTCTCAGCAACTTGTATACAGACGATAACTTTACAAGACAATACAATTCCAGTTATTACTAATCTACCAGGGAATATCTCGCTGGACGGAACTGGTGATGATTGCGAAGCAGCTGCCATATGGACAACACCGACAGCAACTGATGATTGTGGATTGGCTAGCTTGACCTCTTCTCATAATTCAGGTCAGACTTTCAGTCAAGGTTCTACTACCGTAACTTATACAGCCGTGGATAACTGCGGTAACGTCGTAACTGGATCATTCACAGTATCCATTAACTGTACGACTGCCACTTGCTCTACACCACCGACAATTTCTTGTCCTCCTAATTACACTGCTTGTGCAGATGGTAATACACCAGGTCTAAGTACTACGGGATACGCCTTTGGATTGATTACTGGACCTAATTGCTCAGGTACACCATACACAACTTTTACGGATGTTGTCGTTTCGACAGGACCTTGTGCAGCTGCATCAGTAATCAACAGAACGTGGACATCCACTGACCCTAATAACAAATTACAGAGCAGTTGTGTGCAGACTATATCACTGGTAGACAACAATCCACCAGCCATCGCTAATCTACCGAGCAACATAGTCGTGACTGGAAACGGATCAGGCTGTCAAGTTCCAGTGACTTGGTCTAGCCCTACGGCGACAGATGATTGCGGATTAAGTTCATTGACGCCGAATATTGCCAGCGGAATGATCTTTTCCCAAGGTACGACCAGCATCATTTATACAGCAGTAGACAACTGTGGAAACACGACGACAGCGTCATTTACAATAACTGTACAATGTGTAGGCTGTACGACACCGCCTACCATCAGTTGCCCAGCATCAATCACGACTTGCCTCGGTTCAGATACCGATCCTACCTTTACGGGGACTGCCATAGGAGCCATAACTGGTCCTAATTGTAGCGGCTCGGCTTACATATCTTACATGGATGTAGTTCAGTCTACAGGTCCCTGTGCAGGAGCAGAAGTGATCAATAGAACTTGGATGGCAACTAATCCATCTAATAATCTTGCAACGACTTGTAATCAAACGATAACCGTAACAGATGGCTCTATCCCAGTATTCAGTAATGTTCCTGGTGATATAGCGGTAACTGGAACAGGAGCTGGATGTCTAGTGCCCATTACTTGGAACGTGCCTGTTGTATCAGATGATTGTGGCATCGCCTCATTAACTGTTAGCCATACTAATGGAAGTTCATTCAGTGCCGGAACAACAGCTGTGACTTATACAGCCACAGACAATTGTGGCAATAGCGTGACAGCCTCATTCAATGTGACTGTAACTTGTGAAGTATGTAATACAGCTCCAGGGATTTCTTGTCCGCCAAACTATACAGCTTGTGTAGGCAGTGGCTCGACACCATCTTTTGCAGGTGTTGCCAATGGTTTCGCAACTGGAAATTGTACAGCAACTCCTTCCATAACCTTTACAGATAATACGATTTCAAATGGACCTTGTAATGGCGCCTTCGTTGCAGAGAGAACATGGGTAGCTAATGACGCTAATACCAATTTGAATACTAGTTGTATTCAACTGATAACTTTGGGTGACAATACAGGACCGGTTATCAATAACCTTCCTAATAATATAACAGTAACAGGAAACGGTAGCAACTGTCAAGTTCCCGTTACATGGACAACACCGACTGCAGCAGATAATTGTGGTACAGCAAGTGTAAACTCCAACTATGCAAGTGGGAGCACTTTCGGTCAGGGTTCTACTACTGTTACTTATACTGCAATCGATAATTGTGGTAATACTGCCACAGCTTCGTTTGTAGTGACAGTGACTTGTGCAGGTTGTAATACACCACCTGTTGCTTCATGTCCTCCTAATTATACAGCTTGTCCATCGACCAGTGTTTCTCCATCCGTTACTGGTGTTGCAAATGCTTACAACAATGGTGCTAACTGTAATGGTACACTTAATGTGACTTACACAGATAATATCACCAATGGATCTTGTGCTGGTGCTCAGACTATCCATAGAAATTGGACTGCAACTGATCCTAGCACGGGATTGAGTGGAACTTGTGTTCAGGTGATTTCACTAGTGGACAATACACCACCGGTACTGTCTAATATTCCAAATAATATTACAGTTACGGGCACAGGAAATAATTGTGCAGTTGCGGTAACTTGGTTAGAGCCTACAGCAACTGACAATTGTTCAGTCCTCTCTTCTGGATGCCAGTTTACAAATGGAGCTGTATTCACGGAAGGAACTTATAATGTAATTTATACAGCGACAGATCACTGTGGCAATGTCGGAACTGGCTCATTTACTATAACTGTATTGTGTGCTGGTTGTACGACACCACCAGTGGTATCCTGTCCTCCTAATTATACAGCTTGTCCATCGACCAGTGTTTCCCCATCCGTTACCGGTGTTGCAAATGCTTACAACAATGGCGCTAACTGTAATGGCACACCTAATGTGACTTACACGGATAATATCACCAATGGATCTTGTGCAGGTGCTCAGACTATCCATAGAAATTGGACGGCGACTGATCCTGGTACAGGATTGAGTGGAACTTGTGTTCAGGTGATTTCACTACTGGATAATACACCACCAGTACTGTCTAATATTCCAAATAATATTACAGTTACGGGCACAGGAAATAATTGTGCAGTTGCGGTAACTTGGTTAGAGCCTACAGCAACTGATAACTGTTCAGTCCTCTCTTCTGGATGCCAGTTTACAAATGGAGCTGTATTCACGGAAGGAACTTACAATGTTATTTATACAGCGACAGACCACTGTGGCAATGTCGGAACTGGCTCATTTACTATAACTGTATTGTGTACTGGTTGTAATACGGCTCCCACCATAGCTTGCCCTGCTGACTATATGACTTGCCCATCAGGTGATACTTCACCTAGTGTTGCTGGAACAGCCACTGCTGGTAATAACGGTGCTAACTGTAACACGACACCAGTGGTTACATATAATGATGTGACAATTTCCAATGGCCCTTGTACAGGTGCCAAAGTGATACAAAGAACATGGACTGCGACTGATCCTTCTACAAACTTGAGTAGCAGTTGTGTACAAATGATCACCTTGGATGATGACATAGCACCTACTTTCTCTACTACCCAGGTGGATATTTCCATCATAGGTTCTGGAACAAACTGCACGGCAGTTGCAACTTGGACAATACCAACAGCAACTGATGATTGTGGAGTAGATTATTACTACTGCGATTATGCCAGTGGTCATGCCTTTCCAGAAGGTGCAACGACAGTAACTTGTACTGCCGTCGATTTTTGTGGAAATGAAGCGACGACAACATTTGTAGTGACAGTAACTTGTGAAGTATGTACTTCTACACCGTTGATCACCTGCCCAGCAGATTATAACGCTTGCCCAGATGGAACTATTCCATTACCTTCTGTATCAGGTACAGCGACAGCAGTACCTGGAGAAACCAACTGTGAAACACCAGTTGTAACATATACTGACGTAGTAATAAGCACTGGACCTTGCGCTGGACAACAAGTAATAGAAAGAACGTGGACAGCAACAGATCCTACAGATGCAACACTGACTGCGACTTGTACTCAACTTATAACTCTGGAAGATACGACACCTCCAGTCTTGACAGGTTGTTCTCCTGGATTGATCCTACAAGGAACAATTACTAATACAGGGGGCGGAACTGGATCAGGTACAGGCTCTGGAACACCTGGAGGTCCTGGAACTGGAACAGAAGTATGTGAAGCTGTGGCGACTTGGCCGACACCGAACATGTCAGATGATTGCAGCACCATGACCTTAGTGGCTACTGACCAAGATGGAAATATTGTTGCTTCAGGAGATACTTTCCTAGAAGGAACAACGACGATAACATATACTGCTACAGATGCTTGTGGCAATGTTGCGACTTGCAGCTTTGACATAATCGTATCATGCAGTACTGAATGTGATATTGCACCTATTGCAATTTGCCCAGCTGATGTAACAGTTTGTATAGCTGCGGATATAACACCTGCAGCAACGGGTAATGCAACTTTTGTGAGTTACCCACTTTGTACAATTGGTGTGACACATTCTGATTCACTTTATGCAACCGGAACTTGTACTGGAGAAGCAACTATCGGTAGAACTTTCGTAGTGCATACGGAATTAACTACGACTACACTCATGGATAGTTGTGTTCAGATAATAACAATAGAGAATACGGCACCGCAGATTGTCAGTTGCCCAGCAGACATTACTGTCAATGGTGATAATACGCCAGTGAGCTGGACTGCACCAGTGGTGACAGATGTTTGTGGTACTGCGATAACAACAAGTACACATGCTCCAGGAAGCACCTTCGAATGTGGATTGACTACAGTAACTTATACTGTGACAGATCTATGTGGTAATGTATTGACTTGTTCATTTGATGTGACTGTAGAGTGCACAGCGGGTGGATCAGGATTCAATAATTGTCCTGCTGATATGACTGTAGCTTGTGGAGAGCCGATCAACTGGACACCACCGAGTTACACAACGAATTGTACGACTTGCACTACTGGAGCGAACATACCAGGATTCATATATATGGGTAACCATGGAGGGTCTAACTATTACTGCTCCATGCAGCCGGCTCAATGGCCTGTAGCTAAGCAAGTCTGTGAAGCCAATGGCGGTTTCCTAGCCGATGTGAATAGTATGGAAGAAAATCAATTCTTAGCTGATCAGCTGAGCATACAGTCAGCGTGGATAGGATTGACTGATGTGAACAGTGAAGGAAATTTCACTTGGTGCAATGGACAACCCGTAAACTATACTAACTGGTACCCAGGTCAGCCAAACAATTTCAACGGCTACCAGGATTACTGTGAAATGTTGAGTACAGGAGAATGGAATGATCAGAATAACAATTACTCATTAGAATTCATCATGGAGATACCATGCACGACAATAAGCCAGACAGCTGGACCAGCAGCTGGTTCAGCACAGAACGCTGGAACCTATACTGTGACTTATACAGTGAATGATCCATGTGGGTCAACTGAGACTTGCAGTTTTGATGTTACTGTTGAAGAATGTACCTATACGACTTGTAGCTCAGGAGGCCTAGTATCTACTTATCACTACATAGATGGTTGTGATTTCGGCAGCATATCAAATACTTCAGGAGACAATGGAGGTTATGCTGACTTCACTTCCATATGTGAGACGATAGAGCCAGGCTTGTATGTCCCGATCAGTTTGACACCAGGATTTGGAGGAGCTAAGCCTCACCAACTTTACTGGACTATATGGATTGATTTCAACCAGGATGGTGATTACTATGACAACTATGAGTTTGTAGCATATGGTGCGGCCAGCTCAGTGATAAACGGAGGAATCACAATTCCTACAGGCATTCCTAATGGTACTTGTAATATGAGAGTGACGTGTAAGTTAGGTGGCTATGCCACTGATCCTTGTGAGGTGTATTTATATGGTGAGACAGAGGACTATTGTATCAATGTGATCAATGGTACACTGAAACCAGATGGCGATATCGCTGGGCTGAAATCCACTAGTCAGTCAGATCCTGTATTGCTGACTACTATGAATATACCATCATCTGATAAGGCGGATCATTCTGACAATGGAGTGAGCACAACTACTGAAGAAATGCCAGCTACGCTAGACAGAAATGATGAACTGGAAGATGGTGAAGAAGTGCTGACTGTCAAGGTTTATCCTAATCCAGTATCCACTACGATGAATGTGGAGCTGAATCAGTCAGATTCTGTTACAGCGATAGGCTTATTTGACATACAAGGTAGACAACTAAAAGAACTGGAAGTTGCGGATCGCATCAGCTCCAATGTTTCTGATCTCGAAGGCGGTACTTATCTACTCCGGGTGATGAATGACGACGGTAAGGTTATTACTAAACAGATAATGATACTACGATGAAATAAGAGATAACAGATAGATAGTGTCAGTAGAAAGGTTGTTCCAAAAAGATGGGGCAGCCTTCTACTTTTTTTGGGGAGCACTAGTTTCTGTATTGTCATTACTCTTTGTTAAATTTAGGTGTATGCACCACTGACAATCTCATATGCAAAAACTGATTTTACTTATATCCATGGTACTTGTGTCTCTTTCTGTTTCAGGTCAGATTGAACTGTCTGATGGTCTTCAGGCTTATTTTCCATTCAATGGCAATGCTAATGATGAAAGTGGAAGCAATCATACTTCTGAAATATCAGGTGCTGTTTTAGATTCTGATAAGAATGGATTCTTTGAGCGGTCATTTTCTTTTGATGGAATTGATGATTATATCCAAATTCTAAACGCCAATGCGCTAGATTTCAATAATCAAGAATCTTTTGCCATATCCCTCTGGTTCAAAGCAGGAGAATCAACTTCTGGAGAGTCATCAAGTGATATCCTTTCGAAATGGCAATCAGCAAGTCTTGGCGACCCTTATTCATATACTGTCCGAATAACTACAAAATCTGCTTCTAATCCAGGAGAGGTTTCAGTTTCTAGATTTGACAGTAATAATCCAGGTTGTGGGAATGTAATTTCCATAAGAAGCGAGCCTATTTATAATGATGAAGAATGGCATCATATCGTCTACCAACTAACAGAAAACAACTTATTAGAGCTATTTGTCGATTGCGAATTGATAGGAACAATGGAAGATTCATCGAGCTGTTCATTTATCAGTAACAGTGACATATTTCTAGGAATGAGAACACCTCTCAATAGCAATTCCATCCAACCTTTCGCAGGAAACATTGACGAATTTAGAATCTATGACAGGCAGTTATCAATGGAAGAAATAGAATTATTATGCTCACAGGTCAATTCGACTGCTAATATTGAACGCATAAATAAAGTCGAAATTTTTCCCAACCCAACCAACGGTAATGTAACAATTGTCCCTAAAAAGGAAACAAAGTTGGCATCAGGAAAAATGTATGATTTGAATGGATCTTTTATTATGAATATGGAATCACCTAATTTTCAATTGATTGGATCTCAAGGAGTCTATTTACTTGTTCTCAGATTTGAAGATGGAACAACATCCTTACACAGAATCATAAAAACCAATACTGATAGAGTCTAAGACTGCTGCTAAACCACTCAAAGGATTAGATCACCTTATTCAAGATTGCAGTAATCTTATCAATATGTTGATCTAGTCTATAATTTTCTTGGATATTCTTTTGACATGCTGACCTCCATACACTAAGGTCTGACAGCTCCGCTAGTTTGAGCATCTGTGTAGCCATACCATCTATGTCACCTTCCTCCACCAGATAACCATAAACTCCCTCTTCTACAGTATCTGGAATTCCAGCATGTCGGGTCGATACAACTGGACAACCGCAAGCCATTGCCTCTAGAATAGACACAGGCGTGCCTTCGGAGTCTCCATCTGCAGCTCTGATGGAATGTTGAAGAAAAATTGATGTTTGATTCATTAAGTTAGCTACTTCTTGGGGTAATTTTCTACCAAGAAGTTTAATTGAATCCTGCAATCCTTTCTCAGCGATATAGGATTTACAAGCTGCCCATAAAGGTCCATCTCCTACCATATCAAGATGCGCATCAGCGTGAACAGCGAGAAATTTTTCAAAAGCTTGGATTGTCCATAAAGGTGCTTTCTTATCACAAAATCTACCGACTGCCAGAAATGAGTTGGCTCGTCGCTCTAAGCCTTGATCAGTAAAAACTTCAGTATTAGGACTGCAAGGATTGATAATGATTTTATCCTCTGGTGCTCCCAATTTCATCAGTTGAATCTTTATAGCCTTGGAAACACAAAAGATATATGGTGCTTTTCTGAAAAGTCTAACATACTTTTTTCCAAATCTTTTCAAGGTATCATAATGAAAAGCATCGCGGCCATGGAAGTAAGGAATAATAGGAATGTCCAATTGCTCACAGATATCCATCAAGTAAGTACCTGTAGGACCGTATTCTGCTAAGACTGCACCTATCATTTGACCTCTTAAAAAA
>Ga0114952_1000843_pt1 | contig 28835 bp, 16 predicted proteins | sample SidtaG_2_FD_87303 | JGI IMG/M metagenome (GOLD analysis project Ga0114952, IMG submission 87303) | Marine algal microbial communities from Sidmouth, United Kingdom - Sidmouth_Asex2 metaG | ecosystem: Host-associated > Algae > Red algae > Unclassified | place: Sidmouth, United Kingdom | collected...
AAAGTATCAATGAATGTTTCTTCCAAGGGTTGAATAATGTTAATAGTCAAACAAGGGTCTGTCATTTCCGCACAAACTGTTCGGCTTGCAATAGTGGATTTGATCTCAGACAACAACTGATTATCAAATAAGGCTGAGGAGTCTATAGTGTTGTAGGCTATGCCACAAACCAAATATTCTCCGACAGCTAATGTATCGAATTGCGTTGGCAAAACTTCTGTACTTAAGATTTGATCATTTTGAGAGACGATGAAAGCATAAGCTTGATCGCTATCTAATACTGGGTCTTCTGTAAACCTCATACTGAATTCTGCTAAAAAAGAGCTCTCTTTACAAAATGAAATAATATTAGGAAAAGGTTGCAATTCAATTTCTCCAGCAAACAAATAGCAGGTATTACAATCCACACCACTGGGGTCACAAAAAATTAATTCGAAAAAAAGTAACTCTCCTTCTAGTGCTCCTAAGTTTTCAATTTGCAATTGCCATGCACCATTGGCAGAACCTGTATTAAAATCTTCCAGACAACCTAGAGAAGGATAATAGGTTCCAGTATAGTCTACAAATGCATCCCATGTCTGATTATTATCCCATTGGTCATCTAAACCCATATCTGGTGCTGCGGGCAAACTGCATTGTCCAAAACGCACATTCCAATCTACGAATGGGGTAAATGCAGAGTTAACTGTGCCAGGCCCTATCAAGGTGACTTCTTGTCCGGCAGGCGAGACCAATGTCATTCTTAAGTTTTCGACTTGATTGTGATTAAACACCAGTCGGACTTGACACAAAGATTGATTGACTCCCATTTGATCGTTGACTAAGCCTTCAACATTTAAAATCACATTGGCAGTATTTTCAACAACGATACCAATAGTTTCAGTAGTCCCACATCCTTGACCTACCAGACGTAGAATGGGAAAAATAAACACTATAAAAGTATATCGTATTTTTTGTTTCAAAATGTGCCTTTATAATTCAACGAATTATATTAAGTGTCCGTTTATGACTACGTTCTTCAAAATTAAACCTTATCTATTTTTACTACAAAAGTCTTCAGAAAACGTTGCAAAACATTTTCTGAAGACTCATTTATTAACTAGTATAAAAAAAACGGGTTTCTACTTACCTAACAAGGTAATTGAACCTGTAAATATCTCTTCATCACCATTATCAAATGTCACTGCGATGTAATAAACATATACACCTTGCTCAACAGACTTTTGATTAAAAGTACCGTCCCATCCTTCTGTTGAATTTGCAGCTGCGTACGGCGTCGGCGCAGAATACACCATCTCACCCCATCTGTCAAATACTTTAAATTCATCTACAGATTCTACAAACTGATCTGGAAATGGTCTAAATAAATTATTGGATGGATCATCTAAGTTAAAGATATTAGGAATATAAACGTCTCTTACAATTCTTTCTCTCAGTACAACACAATCCATTTCAACACAACCATTGACATCAGTAATAGTTGCACAATATTCCGCTACACCATCTGGATTTACATCTATGATCAGGCATTCTTGAATACCGCCGTCACAAATGACTTCACCATCTTCTGTCCACACAATATTTAAAATTTGTGAAGGGTCGATTGTTGCAGCCACTTGAATCGTGATCATGTCATTGCCAAAATCAATATCTCTGTCTTCTCCAGTGTCCACACTAAATGGCCCAGGCTCTGAAATAACGATTTCTTGCATGGATTGACAACCGTTGCCATCTTCTAAAATTACCGTGTAAGTACCTGGCTCTAGATTATTGAAAGTTTTATTAGCTGACCAGGTCAAGCCTCCATCAATTGAATATTGATAGACTCCATTACCACCATCAACGCTGGCAATGATAATGGCACCAGCATTCTCTCCGAAACAAGGAGAGTCATCAATATCTGCAACAAAAACGGGGATATCATCATCGCTCGTTACAACAACTTCATCCGTTGTTGTACATCCCGTAGTAGCATTACTCACTTGTAAGGTATATATACCCGGTTGAGTAATATTGATTTGTGCGGATGTATTATCTGCGATGTTTATATTAGTCTCCTCTGTCCACAAGTATTCAATATCTGGTCCAGTAGAACTATTATTTCCGCCTAAGTCAACATTATCATTTAAACATCCTAATTCGCCATCAGCTCCGGCATCAGATACTGGCAAGGCATGGATGATGACTTCAACGGTCGTAGATACACTGGGGCAAGGATCGATATTTGCAAAAGCATATTCAAAAACATATGTACCTGGTTCTAAATCTACTGTTGCTAAAGTTTTAGAGATCCCATTAAATGCATTCCCCGCAAGGGAACTCACATCACTCCACATCCCTAATGGATCAGCGTCTGTTAGCAAACCGTCTAGTAGTAAAACTTGATCATCTCCTTGACACAATTCTGTTACTGAGCCTGTACCTGGATTAGGTGTTGAACCAACCGTTAAAGCTACTTGAGTATTGTCAACGCATCCATCTGGCGGTTCATTAAGTGTAAACTGGAATGTGTAAACGCCATCTAAGTTTTGTACTTGTATGACTGATCCTTGATCTATTGTTACAGGTGTCGCATCTACAGACGTCCATGTCCCATCTAAATTATCCAAGTTGAGATCTTCTAAATCGAAGGTTCCCAAATCATTACAAATCAAAGGAGGGAAATCAATATTGATATTGGGGCAATTGCAATTTACTATTTCAACCATGACTGTGTAATCGATTTCTGCACATGGGAGATCTGCATTATTAGTTGTAAAGATATATTCAACTTCTCCTGGATCCATTCCAATGAAATTCTGAGAAGTAGGATCGTCTACTGGTGTACCGTCAGCATTAGACCAGACTCCAGTACCTGATACAACCAAACTGTTTAAATCTATCTCTGCAGGAAAAGGTGTGATATTAATACCATTACATACACTTATAAAATCAATAACTTGTGCAGATGGCGGATCATAAACTGTTACTGTTCCAGATGTCATAAAAGGACATTGTCCTCCAATGGGATTGTCTAGTGTAAAAGTTACTTCATAATCACCGGCTTGTGCGTCTTGAGAAAAGAACTGTGAACTTATAAGCACTGACGGATCGCCATTAGTTATTGACCACAATCCACTTTCGTTTTCTGGATTGATTAAAAAATCATTAAGATCGAGACTTCCTCCAGAGCTACACATATCGTCAATTGGCATCATTTCTAATTGAGGGCAATTACAGTCACGCACTGTAATAACAACTGTATAGGTCGTGGGATCACAGACTTGATTAGGGTCTTCAACAAAATACGCAAAGTTATAAACCCCAAAATCTGCTCCTTCGAAAGAAACTACATTATCAGCATCTATGGTAAAGCCCGCATTGTTAGACCACTCTCCGGCTGCTCCAGAGACAAATAGATCATCAAGATCTATAAAGTCTGCCCCGTTGCCCGTATCAACATTACATACATTTGCTGCTGTAATGATATCTGCGGTAGGTTCTTCAAAAACTTCAAACTGCACAGTGCTTTCTATCTCACAACCTGGCGGCACCGCTAATGAAAGCGTATAAGTTAATGTATAAATCCCAGGTGCAGTATTGAGATCCGTGACTAAGTTATTATTCGTGATCGTTGCAGAGTTAGGACTTATTTTCCAATCTCCTGGCTCTGTCGTTATTTGTAATAAATTAAGATTAAAACTGTTGTCACCTACACAAAAATCTGGTGGTGAATTAATTTCTGTGCTCGGACAAGCGCAATCTGTAATTCTTATTTCGAAGAAATAAATCTCATCAAAACATGGTGCTAATGACCCTTCAGTTTCAAATGAAAACACAATTGTTCCCTCTTGTGCACCTAAGAAATCAACTGAGCTTGGGTCTGCAATAGGAATACCATTTTGATTAATCCATTGCCCATCTACACCCGTCAAGAAATCATTTAAATTGATATCAGAAGGCAGCGTCGCGCCATCTACATTACATACTGTAGTTTCTAGTACAGTCAAAGCTGGCGGTAATGGATCTATTATTTCTACTGAGTAGGTATTCGTTCCAGTACAACCATCTAATTCTACCGTTAAAAGATAAGTATCTTCTTGGTCTACTTCAATTTCTTGGCCAGTGCCTACAATATCACCAGCACTATTTTGCCATGTATAAGAAGTAAATCCTGGTCCTCCATTAAGTGTAGCTGTACCTGTACCACAAATATTATCACCTATAATTGTAGGTCTTAAATCTCCATCTTCTGAAACGAGAATAAATCCATTACTCATGCATCCTGAATCAGAAACCACAACGACATTCCACTGTCCTCCTTCATCTATCACTGCTTCTTGGGTTGTGATATTTTGCCCTGTAGGTCCATTCCACAAATAAGAAAAACTCGCTGGTCCTTCAATATTCAAGGTCGTGCTTGATCCTGGGCAAAATGTGCTTGATCCTGAAAAAACGATTTCAGGAAGCGGCGCAATATTTATAACTATACTATCTGAAACAAAGCATTGCAATTCTGTTTCTAGTTCTACATAATAAGTAGTTGTGTCTGAAGGCGATACTATTATTGTATTCATTTCAGAACCCGTACTCCAATCAATGTCAAAAAATTCTGCTGCGTTGCTGATCGTTATGGTAACCGCATCACCTTGACAATATGGGCCATTAGGTGCGATTGCAAAAATGGGACTAGGTACTTCAGGAATAATTAATTCTACAAAGTCTGCACAACTATTAGAAGAAATTCCAAGTAAAATATAAGTACCAGAATTTTCTGCGAAGTAATTTATTTGTTGACCGAATGATGTTGATACTAATTCAGCTTCTGTTATGGTTTGCTGATCGAAAGAATAATTATTATCCTCATCATAATAAATTTCAAAAGTAACATCTTCGCCATTACTGTTGTAGCCAATTATATCAAATCCAGATCCAAAACATTCTTCTAACTCAAATTCTAAATCTGGTCCATTGTCAATTGTAAATACTGTCTCAACAATATACTCACAATCGTATTCATCAGTTATGGTTACAAATACAGTATATGTTCTTGCTGAAGAGCCTTCATCATCAATAATCACTTCTTGTAAATCATCATCGATAAATTCTAAACCATTAGGGACAGATGACCATTCAAAGTCATAAGGACTATTTCCGACATCAACAAACTCCACACTCATAGTCACAGCATCATCAATTCCATTCTTACAAGCAAAATCATTGCTCTGAATAATCGTGGGTTCAAGAGGCTCTACAATAGTATATTTTACAACGATCTCGTTAGAACAATCTGATTGATCAGTGACCATAAAGGTAATTTCATAATCCCCTGGACTTAACTCAGGATCTTCAGGCAATGTTATTGAAGCGTCTGAACTGCCATTTTCCCATAAGTAATCATAAGGAGGATTACCTCCACTCACTTCAGGTGTAATTTCTAAAGGCATATTATAGCAGATAAAATAAGGGTCTTCTACAATAATGTCTATTTCTGGATAAACGACAACTGTTATTTCTTTTATGGGACCTTGACAAACAGAAGGAGGATTCAAAGCATAGGCATGGTAAACTACAATTTCTACATCAGACCCATTATTGGTAATCTGATCATTTATTGTACCTGCGCCATTACTAAAGACATCACCTTCAGCACCAGACGTGTTGCCTTCTTCAAAGACTTCTAATATTATATCTGCAGGTGTGCCGTCAGAAGTCTCGGTCAAAATATTTAAAAACTCACCAGAACATATTTCTGCATCTTCTGCTATAATTTCAATTAATGAAGAGCAGTCCATCAAAGCATTGAATACTGCTGGTTGATCTCCTGAGCAAGTATTATTAGACCAACATCCTGTTTGTCCATCTGCCATTGTAAACAAATGTACTTTCAAGTCTGTAAAATCAGGGTCATTACATTGAGAAGGATCATCAATTTCTCTTACTGTTAAATCAAAACATACTTCTACACTTGAACTACTTCCGCAACCAGCAGGTAAACCCCATGCCGTATTTGGATGTGAAGCATCTGTACAGAAGGGTCCGCCACCTGCAGTAGAATACCACCAAGCTGCTGGTAAACCGTCACCTGCCGAAAGTCCGCCACTACCAAACATCAAACCTAAACCATGCGGTGTGTCAATTAATTCTAAAACTGGACTTCCAGCCGATCCATTGGGATAATAAACCACATCATCTTCTGGCAACCACATCCATGCACCACCTGGGCCTTCATCTGCATCATTTATGGGATTAACAGTTAAGTCCCAACCACCACCGACAGTTGGAATTATTCCTTGAATCCATTGGCAATTATTACCTGTACCTATAGGATCCACAGTAAAATCAATATCAAAACAAAACTCTACAGTTTCTCCTGGACAGTAAGGTCCATCAGTGTCCTCATCAGGATACTCTTCTCTTGTTATCGATGTCAATGTAATAGTAGAACATTCCACTTGAGAAGCTTCTGTATTGACACACAATTCAAAGTCACCTGGTGGACCAGCTGCTGCGACTTCAATAAAGTAACTGATATTACCAGATACGGCAACATCTAAGAAGTCACCTGACGCAACTGAGTTGCATGCTGATGTCACATCCCCACAAGCCAATTGATGTACTGTAATAACAGGATCCATTGCAGGGTTAGCCGCATTAACTTGTATCGTCATTGAAGTGGCCAATTCATCTGTATCCACTTGAAACCAAACTCCATTTGTTTCACACTCTCCATCACATGAATAAGTATTGCATCCATCAACACATTCAGCAGCTCCATCAGTAGTAGGTGCTAAGACAGGTGCTCCTGATCCTCCACAGCTTTCTTCAAATGAACAGCCAATGTCTTCGCTTACTGATAATGAAAATTCTCCACATCCGCCTTGTGTACTTGTTACGTGAACATAGAAATCATTTCCACATGCAGGGGTCTCATAAGTAAATGGCCCTCCCCCGCAATCTGAATACACAACAGGTCCACTACAATCACCTTGATAAATTTCAATTCCCATATCTCCAGTAATAGAGATATTCTGTAAATCAAAAACTAAACCTGTTCCATCGGGAGCAATAAGAGCAAACCAAACACCAGCATCACCACATCCTGAGCTAGACATAGAGCAGCATGTATTTTGACCTAATCCGGTATCCAGTATAAATGCATTAGCGCAAATATCATTTGGTGGTGGTTCGTTTTCTATTATTTCAAAATCAAAACTGCCGCCGCCAGTAGTTACTGTCACGGCAATATAATATGTCGTACCGCCTGGTTGCGCTACATTTGTATCTCCATCTATGCATCCCGTTATAGATGTTCCACAAGGTGCATCAAATACACTCATTTCTACATTTGAACTTAAATTCTGAATATTGAATGAGGTTGCACCGCCATCAGGTGTATATTCATACCATATTGTAGGATTTTCATCAAAAGAACACCCTGTTCCAAAATCTGAAGATTCAGGGCAAGCTCCAGAAGTATCTCCTGAAAAAAGTTCAGGGGCACAAGTTGCTGCCAATGAAATAGAGCCTGGTGTATTACAGTCACTATTAGGATTTGTTGGTGCTGTTTCAACAAATGCTAAATCAAAAGTCCCCGCATCTGTCGCTGTAGAAGATACTTGAATATAATATGTACCAGGCGCTAAACAACCCGTTGATAATGATCCAGAGCAATCTTCTGCCAATGATGTTCCGCCACATGCATCATAAATTGCAACCGCTGGATTTGTCATAGTGACGCCAGTTACATTAACATCTAAACTTAGTATTCCTGAGCCTATATCATAAGAATACCATACTGAAGCATCACCTTGATCCGAGCAAAATCCATCATCGGCTGTAGCGCAATTATTATTTTCTCCTGTGATACCACCAGTGGCATCCACTGCTGAACCACAAAAATCGTTAGCTGGTTGTACAGGTGTGCTAATCGCGGCATCAACGCCCACCCAAATATAATAGGTCAAAGTTTCATCTGCCGCAACAATACCTCCCGTACAACCTAGAGATGTCAATGAACCACAAGACCCTTCAAACAATTCAAAGTCAGTTCCAGATAAATCAAATTCTGCAACAGACGCATCTGTTGTGAAAGTATACCATACACCTGGGTCATCGGGAAGACAGGTAGCTTCATTTAAATCTGGGCATGCATCAGATGCCCCAGGAAATGTATAATCAAAAGAACATACTAAATCACCTAAAGTGTCATCAGCATTATCACAAACTTCATTTGTGTAGCCTCCACCTTGATTGGCTGTAATGTCAAAATCACCAACATCAACTGGATCAGACCCTACCATAACAAATACAGATCCATTAGGATCAGGAAAACAAATATTACCTGAATTGAAATCTGAAGTTTCGCCACAACTAGATTGACCTAAGAGGTTACCTCCACAAGCGTCATAAATTTCTACAGAATAATTAGTAAGACTTCCTGGGAATACGTCGATAGAAAAAATATCATCTCCATTGGCTTGGATCTCATACCATAGGGCATTCTCTGATCCGCAAATATTTGATTCGTTGATTCCAGTGGAGTTGTCTTCTCCAGTAAGGCTTCCTGAGAGTGAAGCTGCAGATCCACATTGGGCATAGATATTTCCTGCTGAAAACATGCAGCAAAGAGCAAAGAGCGTAAGTTCTTTCATAAAAAGGTCGTTTTATCCCAGGCAACCTCAATGAGAAATAGAGTATCAAAAATGATACCTAGTCTAAGGGTGCAAAGGAAATACTGAATAACTAGTTAATAGATTGTGCACTAAATGTAGAGATTTTAGTCGCCATCCCTTACATCTAAAATGCTAATAGTGGTCAATTCGCTGCTTTAGTAAATACTAACAGAATTATATACTGAATCTATTTAATTATTAACGGTAGAAGCTTATTATATATGGTTGATTTCCTGTTTACATGTTCATTTATAATTAAAAGAGCACCGACTTTAGTGAGTCGGTGCTCTTTTATTCCACTTAATTTTTACATCAAGACCCTTTTATTGGTCTAATCAATCTATTATTTCAGTAGTGTAACTTCACCTTTTAATTTTTTAGTGCTACCTAAAACGTCTTCAACTACAACATAATACACATAAACACCTTGCTCTACTAGTTTACCATTGAATGTTCCATCCCAACCCATTGCTGGATCGTTAGGTGCATGATTAGGAATAGCGACAAACATACTTTCACCCCATCTATCCATGATCACAAATTCATTAACTAATTCAATTTTTTCATCTGTTTGCACAAAAAATTGACTATTGAGACCTCCTTGGCCAGGCGTAAAAACATTTGCGATATAGACATTTGTTTCTATGACTTCCGTCAAAATAACGCAATCCGTTTCTTCACAGCCAAAAATATCAATCACTGTGACACAATATTTTGACTCCTCAATTGGATCAACATCAATTGTAAAACATTGGTCATGTGTTCCTTCACATATGACTTGACCATCTTCTGTCCAAAATACTGTTTCTATATTATCTGGAGAAGCTTGAGTTGTTAATTGCAATGTAAATTCATTTTCACCAAATTCAACCTCAGCATCCTCGCCGGCATCAACACCCAAAATAATGGGTTCAGGTATTACCAAACCAGAAACAATAGACTCACATCCATTTCCATCTTGAATCATCACATCATAACTACCTGGAATCAAATCATCGAATAAGGTTGCGTCTACCCAAGTTCCTCCGCCATCAATAGAATAGAGATAGTCTCCATTTCCACCAATTGAATTAGAAATTATTATTCCGCCAGTACCATTATCTTCACATTCCATAGGTAAAACATCTGCTCTAAATGTAGGGATATTTACATCTTCTGAGATAACTATTTGATCAGTGCTCTTACAGCCAAATAGGTTATCTGTAACCTCAACAGTGTAGACACCGGGTTGCGTAACAATAGGTTTCTCTGCAGTTGGATTAGCGATAGCTAAACCTGATTCCTCAGACCATAAATATTCAATCCTTGGACCATTTACCATATCATCTCCACCCAATTCAATTGTATTTTCAGCACAAGTCAATTCAAAATCATCCCCAGCATCTGCTAATGGCAAACTATTTATAATTACAAGCACTTCTGCAGGCACCGATGGACATATTACACTTGAAGTATGATTATAAGTAAACACATATCTTCCAGGTATTTGATTTGACAAATCGAAAGTACCGGCCATGGCATCAAACGCACCATCTTCAGAATTAACTTGAGATAATTCATCCCAAAATCCTCCTTCATCTGCGCCATTCAATAATAAAGGTAAATCTATTAAAGTGGTATCGCCAAAGCAAAAGTTTAATACATTACCTATACCTGCACTTAAGCTGGTAAATACTTCTACTTCAATTGTTGAAAATTGCTCGCAAGTTGCATCCGGTGTAAATGATGGCGAGAATTGGAATGTATAAATTCCTGTTGCTACCCCATCAGCATCAAAAACATCTGAAGAAGGTAATGTGATGGTTTCTGGACCGTCAACAAAACTCCAATTTCCATCAGTAGTTTCTGCCGTTTCTAGATCATTCAAATCAATTAGTCCTCCCATGTTACAAATAGGAACGGGAATCGATAAACTTAAATTAGGGCAAGAGCAATCTGTAACTTTTACTAGAATACTCATTGGCACATCTTTACAAGGAGCCACTGCTGTATTTGTTGTGTAAACAAATTCAAATTGTGAACCTGGAGCTAAACCTTCAAAGCACACGTTACTCAAATCTGAAAAGTCACCTTGAAACCCCGGCGCGACTGTCCAATCACCACTATCACCTGCTACCAAAGCGTTTAAATCAATACAGCTTGGTGAAGGACCATTTAACTGATTACAAACAGTAATTTCTGGTGTAACATTTACACTAGGAGGATCAAACACAGCCACATCCAACTGTATAGAATTTTCACAACCCATTGGAACAGCATCAGTTAAAGTAAATTCAAATGAATAGGTTCCTCCCATAAGACCGTTATATGTAAATTGTCCACTGGGATCAATTAAAACATTTTCTGGTCCATCTACAAATGTCCATTCTCCATTTCCTACACCAGAAACCACCACAGTGTTCAAGTCAAATGCATTGCCGTCGCTACAAATGTCAGGCGCACTGTTCAATGCAATAGGAGGACAAGAACAATCAGCAACCGTAACTACTAATTCATAATCTTGATCAACACAAGGTTGTTGTGCGATATCTGTTGAATACGTAAAAGTATATTCTCCAGGCGTTAACCCTTCAAAATTAACACCATTGTTAATATCGATAGTTATGCCTGTTTCGAGAGTTGTCCAAGATCCGGTAGATCCAGAAACAAACATTTCGTTCAAATTAATATTTGTAGGGACTGCTCCCCCTGTCAAATTACAAGCCAACGCAGTGGGAATAATTTCTGCAGATGGTGGCGCAAATAAATCAAAACTCACAGAAACATCAAAAGCACATCCTTGAGGGACACTTGCGGCGTCATTTAAAGTGTAAGTCAATACATAATTACCTTCTGCAGTAGCGGCATTCAAGGCTAGAGTTTCATTATTTTCAATAGAAAGAGATGATACATCTTGACCAGCTATTTCCCATATTCCAGCACTAGGTGCGGTTAATATATTTGTCAACTCAATATCTAAATCTGCTATACATAAATCTGCAATTGGTGCTACAGTTAGAAGTGGACAAGCGCAATCACTTACATTAACGGTAAGTGTATATGTCACTTCGCTACATGGCATTTCAGCAGCAGCTGTTGTGTAATATAATTCGTAACTTCCTACAGGAACATCAATAAAGTCAACGACATTGTCACCATCTAAATTTAATTCTGGGTTTACGAAAGTCCATTGCCCAACGGCACCTGAAATAAATAGCGTATCTAAATCTAAAGTATTAGGTAAGTTTCCTGTAAGCGCATTACATACATTGGTTGATGTTATAATTTCAGCAACAGGTGGACTCACCACATTGAAAATGACTTGATCTTCAACTCCGCAACTCGGCGGAATATTTGTGCCATTTAGAGTATAAGTTAAAATATATTCTCCTGGAGTTGTACTCTCAGAAATCTGCATTAATCCTGCAGCTAAATCTAATACTGGAGGGTTAGCTCCCGCTCCACTTATAGACCAATCTCCCGGATCTGCATCCACAATTAAAGTGGCTAAGTCTATATCTATATTTTCAAGACAAACATCATCTTGTTGCCCTAAAACGAGAGATGGACAAGAACAATCTTGAACCGTTACAACAACAGCATATCCTACATTTTCACATGGCGCTACAGCATCGTTTGTTGTAAAAAGGAAATTATATTCTCCAGGTGCAAGTCCATTAAAAGATACAATATTATCTCCATCAATTGACAAACTTGTTTCTGTAGTTGACCAATCGCCTGTTGAGCCAGAAACAAATAAATCATCAAGATCTAAAAAGTCTGGATCGCCACCTGTATCTAAATTACATACGGCTGAAGCTAGCGTAATATCCGACTGCGGTGCCTCAATAATATTAAAATTAAAATCGACAGATGTTGCGCAAGCTGGAGGCAATGTTGTAGATATCAAAGTATAACTTAGTGTATATTCTACAGCATCGTTTGTTTCTGTAAACACAAGTCTTTCGTTATTTTCTATGGTTGGCAAATCAGTAGCAATAATGCTACTTATAGTCCAAACTCCATTTCCTGCATCCACGATTAGATCGTTTAATGCAAATACTAAATCGCCCTGACAAACATCTTGCATTGGATCTAAATCCAAGGCCTCACATTCGCAATCTATGACTGAAACTATCAAGTCATAGGTATTATTTTGACATGGATCAGTAGCGGTATTTGTTGTATACGTGAATGTAAGATCTCCTGGTGTAATTCCAACGAAAGAAACTTCGTTGTCACTATTGATAGATACTGCTGTTTCTTGAGTAGTCCAAATACCTGCCGCACCAGATAGAAACATATCATCTAAATCAACGACAACAGGATCCAATCCCGTATCCGCATTACAGGCATTTACTGCTGTAATGATATCCGCAACAGCACTAGCGCCCACGTTCATTGTTATATCCCAAGAGGTTTCACAAAGTGGTCCTAAGCTAGGGTCATCAATGCTGTACGTCAAAGTATATTCACCAGCATCAGCATCTTCATTTACTGTGACGACTTCATCAATTAATGTAATATTTGTCGAACCAGGCGCATTGCTTATTGACCAAACGCCAAGCATTGAACTTGAATAAAAGTTTGCCAAATCAATAACTTGACCTTCTGCACATTGATCATTTATTGGCAGCGCATCAAATTCTGGGCAGGCACAAGCATTTAAGGTTGCAGAAAATGAGACTGTTATATTTTCACACGGCACCGCTGCATTATTTGTTTCAAAGTTATATGTTATTACAGTTCCATCAATACCAGGTTCATCATAAATTGTAAAATCCACATTTGTAGGATCATCAATTGGAATAGCTGTTACGCCATTAAACCATTGGCCTGTGACACCGGCATCTTGCAAACTTGTCAGATCAAAAGTTGTAGAGAGTGTACCGTCATTATTTGTACAGAATTCTTGATCCTGATCTAAAAGCACATCTATCGTATAAGGCTCAGATGCATTTACTGTAATCTCTTCTTTTGCTGCGCAAATACCTTCGGTCACAACCAAAATATAGATACCTCCTGTATCAACTTGAATTGTATTTTCTTCTCCTAATAATTGGTTTGTCACATCATACCACTGGTACGTATCGTAGCCAAGTGGTGCAGTTAAAGTCTCTGCCGTACCTTGACAAATATCAACCGGCGTGACAACATCAATTTCTAACTGAGGATGTACTTTGACTTCAAATTGAATGACAGGTGCTACACATGCAGAACCTGTATTTATTGTAGCTTCATAAACAACTGTTTCAATATTAGTTCCCGTATTAATTATTTGATCAGGAATAATACCTTTACCAGTTTCAAAAATCCAATCATTAGCACCAGAGACATTACTGGCGCTTATAACTTTCACTTCAATTGGCACTTCAAAACCACCAATAATTTCGACAGGAATATCAACAAATTCACCTGAACAGATTTCTGCATCACTTGCAGATATATCATAAAGATTGCTACAATCTAAAGTTGATTTAAACGTGACAGGAACATCCGCAGAACATGCCACAGCATACCAACACCCCGTTTCCCCATCTGCAAAAGAAAATATACTTACACTACAGTCCCTCGAAAACTCATCAGAACAATCAGATATATCAGCCACTGATTTTGTGGTCAGATCAAAACAATGTGTTATTGTCACGCTAGTTTCACATCCAATAGGCAAACCAAAAGAATTATCAGGATCACCATCTGGAAAACAAAGAGGTGCTGTTCCTGTAGATACAACCCACCAGCCACCTGGCAAAAGATCACCTTCGCTGAGGCCTCCTGGTCCATATTCCAATGCCAAATTACCATCTGGATTCACCGCTGGAGCAAGTACAGGACTTTCTAAATTATAATCCACTTGACCTTCTGCAAACCAATTCCATCCACCAGGGGCTTGAAAATCTAAACTACTAACATTTAGATCCCATCCACCTCCTAGAACAGGTACTATTCCTTGTAAATATTGGCAGTTGTTGCCTGAACTCTGAGGTCCAGAAGTAAAAGTTATTTCATAACAAAATCTTACCGTTTCTCCTGGGCAATAAGGACCATTGGGGTCTGCACCTGGATTTTCTGGTCGTGCCATTGTAAGCGATGTTTCTGCACAGCTGATTGGCGCACTCAAAGCAGAGACACAAAAATCAAAAGTTCCCACAGATCCATCTGCGGAAGAAATTTCGATATAGTAGACATTATCTGGAGCGGCATCTAATTCTAAAACACCATCAACAAAAGGTTGACAAATAACCAACCTATCAACATCTGTACAATTAACAGTCGCACCAGTTGTGCTTACTGAAATCAATGGCTCAAAGTCGTTATTGCTAATTTCAAAATTGAGCAAAGTTGCAAACTCATCAGAGTCTACTCTAAACCATACCCCCTCATCCACACAAGTACTTGTACAAGAAAAATCTAAACAAGAACTAATACAATCTTCACCAGCATCTGAGGTAGGATACAAATAATCGGCTGTTTCTATATCTTCACATTCTTCTGCAGCGCCACAACCTGCGACATCTGTAATTTTTATGTTGAAAGCACCACAACCTTCTCTTTTCGTTGCGATGTGTATTAATATTTGTCCATTACAGTTTGGAACAGTTGTGGTAAAAGTTTCGAATTGAGCACAATTTGAAAAAGCCTCTAATTCTAATCCGCTACAATTGCCTTTAAATATTTCCACATTTATAGGACCAGTAGCATCAATGTTAGTTACGGTGATGACTGAGCCACCACCTGTTTGATTATACAGATACCAAATACCGGTTTCCATATTTCCACAGTGATCAATATTATTTTCGATAGCGCCACAACAGGTTACTGCATTTACAGAAGCGGTAGTTATTTCAATTGCATCTTCACACAAGTCATTAGAAGGTTGGACCCAAGTGTTACAATTGTATTTATCCAAAATATCAATTTGACCACTCAGAGCATAGACAGAAAACATGCAAAATATTGCAGCCCACAATCTAGAGTACATAAAGTATCTCATAGGTTTATTTTTCATTCTCAGGCAAAACACCAATAAATCCAGGACGTTTAACCAAGTATCCGTTAAATAATTAAGGTTGTTGAAAAAGGGTGGGTATAGGTTTCGTCAATTCTCTGACAAATTTTGTTCCAAGTTTGACGAGGGTTATTCTTAATATTGTCATAAAGATAACACAAATGCGTGCTATAGGCATGATTTTATTTTAATTGGCGTTAAAAAATTGTAAGACATTTTACCAATTAGACTATTTTTTCGATTTTGCATTCAAAATTAAATAGGTATGTTAAAAAAATATTTTTCAATAGCACTTTTGACCCTTTTTTTTGCTACAATAGCCATGGAAGCTGATGCGCAGAGAAGGTCAAGAACAAGTAGAGACTCAGATAGAAACACGAGATCATCTAGAAGCAGAGATACAGATACTGAGACGATAGGATTTAAAGACCGACTTTTTGGAGATATTATGATAGGAAATATATTCTTCAATGGTGGTTTGAGTATTTCTGCTAAGCCGGGGATAGGCTATAAGTTTACAGAGCGATTGGCAGCTGGGTTAGGTGCTCGACTTTTTAGCTTAAATCAAGTGGGCAGAGACAATGACTATTTTATTTATGGACCTGCCATTTTTGGACGATTTAAAATAGCAGAGCAATTCTATTTACAAGCAGAGTATGATAACAATACATATTCTGGCCCTAACAGCGATAATGTCACATTAGGTACACCATTGATTGGAGGGGGCTATGTTTCTGGATATGGCCCTTGGAAAATAGGCATTCAGTTGTTATATGTTATAGATAGTGATGTCCAATTCATCGAAAATAGATTCATAGACTATTGGATTCAAGCTACCTATAACTTTTAAGAAAAAGGTATCGGGGGTCGAGGAGTCAAGGTATCTTAGAGTATCTTAGGGAATATAGCTTAGCTTTCAATGTCATTGAACATTAAAATGGAATGACAACTAGGCGTCATTTTTTGTTCTGTTTTCCCAATACCTCGAATTCCTAGATTGCAATTTTTTAAAATGTCACGGAGGCCCCTAAAAGAAAATTGATACCCGCTTGCGGATAAAAGAAATTTTCTTCAATGAGCCCACCGGCGATGTAACTAAAAGTATACCCATTAGATTCATATGTTGTATTAAGAATATTATTGATAGACAATTTAAAGTCTATATTCTGAATAAATTCAGAGGACAGGTTATATGTTAAAACAAGGTCATTGATTGCATAAGGATCAATGGCCTTGTTTTCGTTACTTGTATTATCTAAAAATTGTTGCCCTACAAATTTGCTTAACAAATCAACACTAAAATTTTTATTAAATTGATAATTCAATCTTGATCCTACAATTACATTTGGTGAAAAAGCGATATCAGTATCTGTGTGCACAATTTCTTCTACCCCACCCGTATCAAAATTCACAATCGTCTCATTAAATTCTTTAATCTTATTTCTACTGATAGTTACATTAGGTGTCCAAAACAATTTATCCGAAAACATATAGCTGGCATCCAATTCTAATCCCAACCTGTAGCTTTCATCAACATTAACTCTTACGGCCGCACCGACGTCATTAACTGCTCCTGTGACTACTAATTGATCTTGATACCTCATGTAATAGAGGTTAGCATTCAATGCCAATTTTGCCCCCTTCCTTCTTAAACCTAATTCAATATCATTCAGGCCTTCAGCTTTTGGTATTGCAGTTCCCACGGCATCAATAAAATCAGAACGGACGGGTTCCCTATTCGCTCTTGCATAGGATGCATAGATGCTATTATTTTCATTTAAACGATAGTTTATTCCAAACTTAGGATTGAAAAAATTATAAGAGGCATCAATATTTACACTGTTGACACCAACTGGATCACCATCGTCTGAACCATCTGCCGTATACCTTATGGTACGCAATTGTAAGTCTCCAAAAAGCTCAATCTTAGGTGTCACTTTAGCATCCGCTTTGAGGTAAATATTTCCATCGTCTTTAATAGAATTGCTAGAGTAATAAGGAAATAAAGTATTGAGAACACTTACGCCTTCTACAAAAATGACATTTCCTACATGTTCTCCATCATACCTATTAAAACCACCTCCTAAATGGAGATTTAGCTTAGAACTTAAATCATATTTCATATCCACAATGCCTCCAAAAAAGTTATTTCTTAACCATTTTCTACGTACAAGATCAGAGTTAACAACGATATTATCCATTGTATCTTTAAGCACACCTCCTAAACGGTAATCGGCTAAATCTTCGTCTTCTTTTAAGCTTTCGAAAAAACCTCCTCCTTTAGTGTAATGCAAGGTTGTATTTAATTTTAAACGTTCAATGGGTTGTACTTGATAGATGAGTTGGTAATGTGATTGGACATAATTATCTACTTGATTATCATAAGTATAAAAATTGAATGTGCGATCAGTTTCTAATAATGCTTCTGGTACACCATACCAACTTTGATAAGTGCGTTCTTCTCCAGAAAAAGCATTAAATCTCAAAGAGTGCTTTTGTCCAATACGTGCGGCAGTAATATACCATGATGTCAAATCAGAGCTCGCTCTATCTACATAGCCATCAGATTTAATTGTAGAATATCTCCCTTCAATTGTATAGGTATCATTCATCAAACCTGTACCTACGCCTATACTGTATTTTCTGGTATTGAAAGATCCGTAAGTACCATCAAATTTTATAAATGAATTTTGATTTATTTTATTTGTGTTTAATCCAACTGTTGCGCCAAACGCTCCTGCTCCCATAGTAGAGGGTCCAACACCACGTTGAATTTGTAGACTCTCAACAGATGAACTAAAATCTGGCATATTTACCCAAAACACCCCATGGCTTTCAGAGTCATTTAAGGGCACTCCATTTACAGTAACATTAATTCTAGTCGCATCTGAGCCTCTTATCCTCATGTTTGTGTATCCGATACCTGCACCTGCATCTGAAGTAACAACCATCGAAGGCGTGTGCTCTAAAAGAATTGGAATATCCTGTCCCAAATCTTTAAGGTCGAGACGTTCTTTATCCATCTCACTATAAGAATAAGGTGCATCTTCTTTGAGATAATTAGAGGTAATTTCTATTTCGTCAATTTGAAAAATAGTACCGGGTAAAACGATATCTAATGTGCCACTTTGATCTATTAAAAGCAATTCAGAATATCCTTTGTATCCGACATAAGTCACTTTCATTTCGTACTCCCCTTCTTCAATGTCGGACAATTCAAACCGTCCTTGTTCATCGGTAATAGTGGCTTTATCTTCACCGATAAAAAACACGGATGCACCGATTAATGGCTCACCTGAAGTATTGGTCACAATACCAGAGACAGATATTTGCGCAAAGCCATTGGCAACAGCCATAAATAACAAAATCACTAAGATTAATAATCTCATAAAAGGTATTTTTTATATGAATATGCGAGAGGATAGATTACAAAGTAGTAATCAAAGATTAGATGCCGTTCCCTTCCTGGCATTATCCAGGCAGGTTCAATGGGTATAATCTCAGCTTTCCTCAAGAGGAAGCACCCCTACACATGTAAAATTAATCAAATTTGTTAAGATCGTCATTGAAAGCCTAAGTGTTTAGCCAAATTACTGTTTAAAATGCACTGATATGTCAGCTGACTGTGCGCAATATGAATATTAACGCAAATAACGTCTACATATTGATTTTGCTTGAAAATATCTTAATTCATCTATTTTATCAATAATGTAATAGGCTTGCTCAAGACTTTGTAGTTCTTTTTCGAAAATATTGAATAAGCAATTTCTGGTATGCTGGCTTTCCCTAAAGGGGCCTGGCTCCCATTTAATTGTTGGTTTTAGTAATAACACACAATCCCACTTTACTTTTTCCAATTCCTCTAATATCCATTGATGACAGTTACCAAACTTAACTTGAGACCAAATTTTAATATTAAGTAAATAGGTATCAAAAATCAAATGTTTTGCATGGAGGGAGCTTTTGGCTTTTGTTTGTTTTTTATGACCCTTGGCAATGCGCAAAAGGTCAGCATATTTATATTGTGGCCCATTAATTTCTAAATAAGTTCTTGCGTACTCTTCAATAAATGGCACATTAAATTGATGCGACAATTGCTTTGAAAGTATAGTTTTACCAGAACTTTCAGGACCCGTGATTAAGATATTCAATTTATGGGTATTTCTGGATCGTGCATAGACTTTCGCCAATGCATATAGCCAAATATTGAGAGTAAAAAATATATGACCATCAACATGCTAGATATATTTAATGCACGATCAAAGTATAACCAAATTGAGCAAAAATTAATCACAATCCAAAATATCCAGGAAGACAACCATTTGTAAGCTTCCATAAAACTGGCAAGAACACTAAAGACAGAGGTTGTGGCATCTGCAAAAGGTCGTGCCGCATCAGTCTTTGCGTCAAAAAAAGAGCCAACTGCAAAACTAGAAATTATGCCTAAGAGCAAAATACCAAAAATCATTTTAGGAGAAGCTTCACTTATTACGACTTTGTCTGCATCTTTTTTAGACCATTTAAACCAGCCATAAAATCCAACAAAAACATAGAAACCATACAAAATGGATTCTGAATACAATTGTTTATTGTACATTAAAAAAATAAAACACACTGAGGATACGATACCAAAGAACCAGCACCAAATATTTTCTTGGATAAGTAAGTAAATGTATATAACGCCCATTACTACTGCGCCCCACTCTAGTGCTTGAAAAACATCAATTCCCATAGCCATAAAGTTACAATTTGATATTCATTGACACTAATTTGAGTCCTTTTATTAGATTGTGTGCATTAAAGTTTTTGACAAGCTATATTTGCACCATGCATGACATCGAACCGTATTACAAATGGAGAAGCTATTATGTGGCTTCTGAGGACAAAAAGTCCCCATTTTATGGTCGTGTATATGATGAATTCACTTTCCGCAATAAAATTTATAATTATTTTATACACCCGCAATGGGATTCGATAGGTTCTCCTACGCTTTACGCGAAAAATATATTTGTGGATTATGAAGAATCTTTTGCCATTATTGAATTAATAGGTGAATGGAATGATTGCCTGCACAATGACTCAATGTTTTTAAAAAGACATTTGGCTGATGCGCTTATAAAAAGAGATATCAATAAATTTATTTTGATTACGGAAAATGTGCTAAATTTTCATGGAGAGGACAATAGCTATTATGAAGAATGGTGGGATGATATTAAGGATGACGGTGGTTGGATTGTAATCGTTAATACTTTAGATCATGTCTTGACAGAAATGGAAAATTCTAAACTGCAATATTATTGCAACATTGGAGACAACTTTAATAATCTCAATTGGCGCAGGAAAAATCCCAAACAGACATTTTTAGAAATTTCAGAAATATTACAAAATAATATCAAGCAATTAACCTATTAATTTGGAAAAGCACAGATCAGGATATGTAAACATAATTGGCAGACCTAATGTAGGCAAGTCCACATTGATGAATGCTTTTGTCGGTGAAAAAATGGCTATCATCACCAACAAACCACAGACGACACGTCACAGAATTTTAGGTATCTTGAGTGATGACAATTTTCAGATTATCTTTTCTGATACACCCGGTGTAATTTCTGACCCGCATTATAAAATGCAGAAAGCGATGAACGATGCGGCGTTTTCAATTTTTGAAGATGCTGACGTTGTGCTTTTTGTAACAGAACCGGGAGATGAATTTACGGGAGAAGAAAAAGTACTGGATAAAATCAAAAATGCGAAGGTTCCTAAAATTTTAATAATAAATAAAGTAGACACCTCTGATCCAGATACTTTAAAGGCTTTAGAAAAAAGATGGTCTGAGGATATAAAATTTGATCAAGTGCATCACATTTCTGCACTCCTGAAAATGGGTACAGAAAATTTGCTTAATTGTATTAAAACACTTTTACCTGAAGGTCCTGTTTATTTCCCAAAAGACCAATTGTCGGATAGATCTGAACGGTTTTTCATCAGCGAAATCATAAGAGAAAATATTCTTAAACTCTATCATCAAGAGATTCCATATTCGACGGAAGTCATAGTAGAGTCATTTAAAGAATCGGAAAAAAGAGGGGCTCCTTTCGTTCACATTAGAGCTATTATCTTTGTCATGCGTGCCACTCAAAAATCTATAATCATAGGTAAGCAAGGTTCTTCTATCAAAAAATTGGGTATAGAATCCCGAAAACAAATCGAAAACTTTCTCGATAAGCGTATACATCTTGAATTATTTGTCAAAATCAAAGAAAAGTGGAGAGATGATGACCGATTGCTTAAGAGTTTTGGATATTTGCAGTAGGAAAAGAATATGGCACAAGTAATTGCAATTGTAGGGAGACCTAATGTAGGAAAATCGACACTCTTCAACCGACTTATTGGAGAGAAAAAAGCGATCATTGATAACATCTCTGGAGTGACCAGAGATCGGATCTATGGAACTTGCGAATGGAATGGCAGAGAATTTACTGTGATAGATACAGGTGGCTTTGTCAAAAACAGCGATGATGTTTTTGAAAAGGCCATCAGAGAGCAGGTCCACATTGCTATGGAGGAGGCAGAAATCATCATTTTTACGGTAGATGTTACCACAGGCATTACTGACCTCGATGAGGAGATGGCAAACATTCTAAGACGCCAATCTAAAAAAGTTTTTATTGCGGTTAATAAAGTTGACAACAATACCCGCATGCTTCAGGCCAATGAATTTTGGAGTTTAGGTTTTGAAAATACATTTTTCATCGCTGCCATAAGTGGTAGCGGCACGGGAGATCTTTTGGATGCTATAGTAGAATCTTTACCGCCAGATGATAATGATGGGATGAAAAAAGATGTGCCAAAAATTGCGATTGTAGGTCAGCCGAATGTGGGGAAGTCATCTTTGACGAATGCTTTTTTAGGTGAAGAAAGAAATATCGTTACCAATATCGCGGGTACAACAAGAGACAGTGTCAATAGTTATTACAATAAATTTGGCAAGGAATTTTACCTCATAGATACTGCCGGCATAAGGAAGAAAAATAAGGTTCATGAAAATTTAGAATTCTATTCTGTACTGCGTGCCATTAGATCGATTGAAGAAGCTGACGTGGCCATGGTGATGATTGATGCACAAACTGGTGTTGAGGCACAAGATTTAGCTATTTTTTCTTTAGCCGCTAAGCGGAATAAAGGGGTAGTTATCTTGGTGAACAAATGGGATTTGATAAAAGATAAGGAAACTAATACTGCTAGAGATTTAGAAGAAAAGATATTATCTAAGTTAGCGCCATTCAATGATGTGCCCGTCGTATTTATCAGTGCTTTAGAAAAAACCAGAATCAGCAGAGCTTTAGATTTAGCTTTGAAAGTTAATGAAAACAGAAAAAGAAAAATTACGACTTCAGTATTGAACGAAATTATGCAAGGTGAAATTGAAAAAACACCACCGCCTTCTCACAGAGGTAAATTTATTAAGATAAAATACATTACACAACTTCCCGTTTACTACCCTGCTTTCGCATTCTTTTGTAATTATCCAGATCATGTGAAAGATAATTACAAGAATTTTTTAAGAAATAAAATGCGCAAGCACTTTGATTTTGAAGGTGTTCCCATTAGTATATATTTTAGAGCTAAAAATTAAGTATTTAAAATGGGCATAATAAAAACTGATTTTGTTGGACTCTACATTTATGAGCCGCGCGTATTTAAAGATGACAGAGGATACTTTTTTGAATCCTACAATGCCAATGTATGGAAGGCAGAAGGCATTGAACATAATTTTGTTCAGGACAATGAATCTCGATCTCAATATGGTACTATAAGAGGACTACATTATCAAGTGCCACCTTTTGCACAAACTAAATTGGTAAGAGTAACGAAAGGTAAAGTCTTAGATGTAGTTGTGGATCTCAGGCAAGATCAGCCCACCTACGGCAAACAGTTTAGTATCGTATTAAGCAATAAAAACAAAAAGCAATTTTTAATTCCTAAGGGATTTGCACATGGCTTTGTTGCTCTAAGCAAAGTGGCTGTTTTCAGTTATAAGTGCGATAACTTCTACAATAAAGAAAGTGAGGGTGGTATCAATCCTCTTGATCCTAATTTAGCTATTGATTGGCGTGTACCGCAAGAAGGAATGATCGTTTCTGAGAAAGACAGAGAGAACCCAATTTTTGGAGAGCACAAAGCTTTTGCACAATAAGAAACACAGAATAAATTATGAAGTCCTCATTTCTGCATTAAAAACTTCATAATAGCTTCTCCTTGAAGCCAATCCATCGGTTCGTCTAATTCCAGTCCTGTGTACTCTGGCATTATGTAAGGAAGCACTTTTCCGCTCAATCGATTTTTAGAAACCAATATATCTTTCACTGTGCTGATATAGAATGCACCGTTTTCCATCAAACTGGCTTCCAAGTCTTGACGTCTTGATCGGTTTTTATAATTATAGTTTAAAGCCTCGCCATTCTTACTCCAAAAGAAGCGTTTGTTTTCTACAACACTTAGAATACTATCGCATTGAGTAGAGTGAAATAAATCCAAAGCATTTTTAAAATCTTCTGGACGTGTGAAAGGCGATGTAGCTTGTACCAGTAAAAACCTCGTGTTTCTATCTAAGGCCACCGCCTCAATATATTCTAGCATGACAGATTCAGTAGAAGATTGATCTGTGGCATTAAGAGGAGAACGGTGATATATTTTGACTTGCTCAAATCCAAAGTCCTCTACTATGTTTTCTATTTTGGAACTGTCTGTGGCGACTATTATTTCATCAACGGTATTAGTTTTTGACAGCGCATGAATGGTCCACCATATTAAAGGCTTTCCACAAAACAATTTAATGTTCTTGTGTGGTATTGATTTCGAACCACCGCGTGCAGGTATGAAAGCTATGGTATTTATAATTATTGACTTGTTTTGGATTGAGGCCTAAACTTAAGTTTGTCTCTTTGTTCGACTTCAATCGATAAGATATCTTCATTTTTATAATTCAGACTTTCATGTGTGGCTTTTAAGTTTCTAATCAATTTAGCTAAACCTGCTGGTTCTAAAGATGCCGCATGATCAGTTCCCTTCCACGTTCTGTCTTGTGTAAAATGTCTTTCGATCCATTGTGCACCTAAAGCGTAAGCCGCAATATCAACGGCGATACCTAAGTGATGCCCAGAAAAGCCCACTGCACTCACCTTATCCTTATAGGTGTCTTGTAATCTTTTAATTTCTAAAAGACAAACATCTTGAAAGGCTACTGGATATCCAGAAGTGCAACTGTAAAGCACTAATCTTTCCGATGCCACAGAATTGAAAAATTCCATCAAGGTACTTTCTTCTGCCCTTGATGTCATCCCTAAAGACACATGAATTTGTCCTTGAAAATTATCCCTCAAATAAGTGAGCATTTCAAAATGTGTATTACATGCGGATGGTACCTTAATGAAATCAGGATTTAAACTTATGACCTCTTTAGCTGAAGTAATATCCCAAACAGAAGTGGCATATCCAATACCAATAGACTCTGCATAATTTTTTAATTCCTGATGTTGTTCTATTGAAAACTCAAGGAACTCTCTGTGAGCGCCGTAAGTTTGTCCATAAGAATTATAAGCTACCGGATGCGGTGCATTATATTGTTCTGAGGCTAGGAGTTCAGATGGATTTCTTTTTTGGAATTTTGCGTAATCTGCATGGCATTCTTTGGCCAATTTAATAAGTGCTTTGGCAATCTCAAATTCTCCTTTGTGATTACATCCTATTTCCGCAACAACCTTTGGTTTATTATACTGATTCATTTATGATGTAGATGCAAATTAAATTAACTTTGCCTTTTGTTAGAATATTTAAATTATTAACGCAAAAATATCTCCAATTGGGCTATAAAGGTCTGTAAAATATGGATTTACTTAAAAATAGAAGCATTTCAGTGGCTACTGGGCGTAAAGAAGCCTTACATACATTAGCAGAGGCTATCGTTTCTGATGTTAAAAAACAAGCTTTCGCGAATGTTACATTTATATGTACACATAACTCAAGGCGGTCACAATTGGCTGAATTAATGCTAAGTCATCTTTTAAAATCAAAAGGCATCTTAACCATAAAGTGTTATTCAGGTGGAACGGAAGCCACTGCATTTAATTACAGAATGGTTAAAGCTTTAGAGGATTATGGCATCCCACTTTTAAAATATGGTCCAGAAGAAAATCCTTTGTATGTGGCAGATGATAATCAGTATTTATTTTCAAAAAAATATGACGATCCATTTAATCCTATAAAGGATTTCATAGCGGTGACGACATGTAATCATGCCGATGAAAATTGTCCTGTTATTTTTGGCGCACAACAACGCTTTCATATTGCTTATAAGGATCCAAAACACGCAGACGATACAGCGGAGGAAAGTCAAGTCTATTCTGACAAAGTGATAGAAATAGGTGCAGAGATGTTAATTGTCGCTCAATTTATTAGGGAAAAGCTATAGAATACACTCCTTTGATTTATTAATTAACCATATTTAATTTTCAAACAAATAATAAAATTAAGAATGTCTTTTGATGATGAAAATTTATGTATTGGAATCTTAGGCTTGGGATATGTTGGACTTCCTGTTGCTGTCGCTTTTGCTGAAAAATACCGAACGATAGGAATTGATATTGATGAAAATAAAATAACAACTTTAAGATCAGGTGAAGATCCTTCTCAAGAACTATCTTCTGAACAATTGTCAAGTGTCAACATAGAATTTACATCAGATTTTCAAGACATTGCTCCTTGCAATATTTATATCGTCACTGTTCCAACTCCAGTAGATGATTTTAAAGTTCCTGATCTGAGTTCACTTAAAAAGGCGACAGAGCTTATTGCGCATCATTTAAAAGTTGGAGATTATGTTATTTATGAGTCAACAGTTTATCCAGGATGTACAGAAGAAATTTGTGTACCTCTATTAGAAAGCATTTCTGGTCTAAAATTTAAATCTGATTTTAAGGTAGGCTATTCACCTGAAAGAATTAATCCTGGCGATAAGGTCAATACGATTAAGAACATCACAAAAGTAGTGTCGGGTTGCGATGAGGAAAGCAGTAAAAATATCGCAAAATTATATGGTAGCATCATAGATGCCGACATTCATGTGGCTGGTTCAATAAAAGTGGCAGAAGCCGCCAAAATAATAGAAAACACACAACGAGATGTCAATATAGCTTTAATGAATGAGTTGGCCATACTCTTTGATAGATTAGATATCAATACCAGTGAAGTGCTTGAGGCGGCCAGAACTAAATGGAATTTTTTAAATTTCTACCCAGGATTAGTTGGAGGGCACTGTATTGGCATAGATCCCTATTACCTCACATACAAAGCGCATCAGGTAGGATACCAACCAGAGGTCATATTGAGCGGAAGGGCAGTTAATTATGAAGTCCCTAAATTTATTGCCAATAAAGTAGTACACAAACTACTGGATCTTAAAAAGAATCTTCATAATTCAAGAGTGCTTATTAAGGGACTTACTTTCAAGGAAAACATCAATGATGTGCGTAACTCAAGAGTATTTGACTTGGTTCAAGAATTAACTTTTTATAAGGTAAAGGTAGACGTTGTAGATTACAATGTGCGCCATGATCAATTTGACACAGATATAAACTTCATAGATACTCCTGTTGGAAAATATGACGTATTGATATTAGCCGTTCCACACAAAGCCTATTTAGAAGAAGACACAAATGATTGGAAACCATACTTAGATGATTCAGCGATTATCTATGATGTAAAATCAAAATTCAAATCAAAGGTTTTGGGTTCTAATTATATTTATTATGCTTTGTAGATATTAGTCAGAAAAAGCAAGTGATAATAAAAAGTACTTGAACTCTTTGTCACTGCACTTTTTAGATTGTTAGCTATGATCATCTGTGGTACACCGTTAATATATTCTAAACAATTGCTAATTTCAATTTTCTAATCAGGAAGGTCGTGAGTAATATTTTAATTTGAAAAGGCTTAATAATGATATATAGTAAATACAGAAATTATTGAATAACTTTAGTAATCAGAAAGATAGTTTCACAAATGAACAAACTTCTCCATACATTATTCCTTTTTACCTTTTTTATCGTTTCTACAATTGCATAAAATAAAACAAGTGAATTCGATTTTGACATTGTCACTTTAAATGCCTTATCTCACTATCACTATGTAATGAACTGGAATAAGGATGATAATAATTTGGGTAAAAATCTTCAGTCACATCAGTTGGATAGCTCGATTTACTATCGAGGTTTTGAATTTTTAAATAGTAAGATTGACAACCTATATGACAAAAAAAAAGATATTCTTTTGAGATGGAATTGGGATAGTGATAATGAAAAATGGAAGCCTGACTCATACACAGTCTACCATTTTAGTGATAATAATAATAATAATAATATAGTTAATCAATCTTATAATATTTGGAATGGTGACACCCAAAATCTTGATGAAAAAGAACCTTTAGTTTATAGAACTTTTGTTTACAACGAGAATGATTTTATCTCTGAATTGCAAGAACAAGATTACCAATCTTTTCAAGAAGACAGACTGTTAAATATGGTTAAGTATATTTATAATTCAAACGGGTTACTAAAGAAGCTATCTCTGTATCATTGGAGTAATATCGTTGATAGTATGGAAATGGTCCGTGAAGTAATTTATGGGCACAATGAAAATGATTTACTGGAGTATGCAGTAACACTTGAATTTGATGAGACTATTGGATGGTTTAAAGCAGACAGTACTTACTATAAATACAATGACTTTAACCTCCTTGAAATGGAATTAAGTTATTCAGTTTAGATCCAGGATGAAGAACCTAGATTATGTCAATTGCATGAATATTTTTATAATGAAAATAATGCATTGGATTTAATTTTACAATCTGACGATTTTACTGATTCTTCATTTGTTGAAACCCATTATGATTATCATTCATATGGTAGCTTAGAACAAGAACAAAAGTATTCTACTAATAATGATCCAAATAATCCTTTGTGGTATGGCCAATTTAGAAAGGTCTATGAACATGATGAAAACTATTCCTCAAGTAAAATACGATTCCCAAGAACAAAGTTTAGCGGAAGCTTTTTTGATCAAGCTCACTATTTTGAAAACCATATGTTGCTAAGAGAATTACATTATGTTGATGGGGGAAATCCACCTGAAAGAAT
>Ga0114952_1000851_pt1 | contig 28664 bp, 23 predicted proteins | sample SidtaG_2_FD_87303 | JGI IMG/M metagenome (GOLD analysis project Ga0114952, IMG submission 87303) | Marine algal microbial communities from Sidmouth, United Kingdom - Sidmouth_Asex2 metaG | ecosystem: Host-associated > Algae > Red algae > Unclassified | place: Sidmouth, United Kingdom | collected...
AAGTCCGTCTATTAATAGTAGTGTTCTTAGGAAGTTTTAAATTCCTAGCAGTGCTTCCTAATTTTTTTAAGCTTGAAGGATTTAAGTGATTCAATGCTTGATAAAGCTTCAGGAATGCTAATTCTGTAAACTCATGGGTAGGGTGCTTTAATGCTTTTTCAACATTAGAGATAACATCAGACGGTTTAGTAATTTTTTCTATCTTAAATATTTTTGAGAGATAGTAGGCAATTTGTTCAAGATATCTTACATGGATTACTTCGGAGTCTACTACAGATTTATTCGCAGTTTCTGCACTGTCCTTAGCTTTTTTCTGAAGCAGCAAACAGGTTTTTTTAGCCTTTTCTATAGCCACCTTAGCTGCTTTTAATTGATCTTTTTCCAAGACATCGCTATGTGTTATTAATTCTTTGTAAGCAACAGTTGCTGTCTCATAGATTTTCCGTGCTTTGAGGTATAACTCTTGATAATTTTTATCTGACATTATTTTGTTCTTTTTGGTTATGAAGGAGCTTATACTTGGATGCCTAATTTTTTCATTAATTGACTAAAGGTGTCGAAAGTTGCCTTTGCTTTTTCCGTCTTTTGGAGTATTTCGGCAGATTCTTGAACAGGAGAACTTTCTAAAGACTCTTCTTCTTGAGAACCCTTTTCTTGAGATTTCTCTTCTTGAAGTTTTTCTTCTACGGCAGCTCCTTTTACGACAACCAACTGGATATTCATTTTATTGAATAAAGCTTTGGCAGCCTTGTTGATTTTTTCAGCTTTTGCACCTCCCTTATCAACAATAATCTGCAAAGTAGCTTTATTGTCAGTGGGCAATTTTTGATAATAAGCTTTGCCCAAGAGGGTGAATTTTTTGTTTTCCTTGATAGCTGCTTTAGCAAATAATGTCCATGGCATAGTTGCTGTAGATAGCATGACTAATGGATGTTCCGTTCCATCTGGAAATTGATGTTTTTCATTAGCAAAAAACCAAACCGCTTCTTCTTTTGTAGCACAAGATTTTGGTGCTAGTTTGATTAACCGAATAAACTCTTTTTTGTAACTATCTAATGTTAGTTCAACTTCTTTTGGACTCTTTAACTTTGTTTTCATTTGTTTAAATTAATAGAATGGAATGACATGGAAATAGATGTATTTCTTTTTATTATTATTCTAATTTGTAAGTGGGAAACAATGCAAAGATAAGGCATAGAGATAGCCTTTTCTACCACTTTGAGTAAGTGTAGAACCTAATTGTATAAGTGTTATTCTTTGTTGTGTAACTGTGTTTAGGGTAGAAAAATAGGGTGACTTATTTTAACAGGTATACAGAATTGATTAATTTCTGTCTTTTATTTGTACCACATTTTTTATTCCTTATACGACATTTTTTTTTAGTATAAATGTTTTTGCTTCTTAAGGAGCGTATAAATGAGCTTATTCCCTAAAGAATTAGTGCGATTTAGATAATAGGATATTACAACAGTTAAAAATTGCAATAGTCTTCTACGCTATTCAATTCTGCCCAGCGAGCAGATAATAGTTTTGCATAATCAATATAAAACAAGCCATAAGAGCCCAAGCTAAATCCATCATTTGCTTCTATCAAAACGGTTTCTCCTTCTTTGGTTACACCAACATCGAAGGCATAACCATTTGGCGCATTTTCATACGCTTTAGGAATTGCTTCTACTACTTTAGGATCAAAATGCTTGCGCCAATCGCCCTTGTAAAGTCGAACGCCAACAATTCGATTATAACGAACAAAACAACGCCATTCTGTTTCAATTTTTAAAGTTCCAGAAACCCAAACAGGAACATCCAATGTCCGATCGCCACAACCAACTAAGTCACTGGTCCCATTGACAACACGCCCCGTAAACTTTTTGGCAAAGTCTTTTGGTTTAACAAATTGCCCCCATTCAGAAGGGGTAGAGGCTATGCTGTTAATCGTAGATTCTTTTAAAGGACGCTTCAAGAAATGGCGTAAAGAAACAGGATAATCGAGGGGTTTTGGAGGCTCAATTCCGTGTCGCTCCAAGGCTTGATAAACAGCTCCAATTCCAGCTACAACAATTGCATCTTGTTCCAAGTGTTTAATCTCTTTGATGGTCTTAAAATGTACAATTTCAAAACCCATTCTACGAAAGCCTTCACAGGCAATGTAACAATTGATGTTTAAGCGTTGACTGGTATCTCGATGTTGTATGTATGCTTTCATGATTGTTAATTATAAATCAAAAACGAAGGGTGAAAAAATCTTAGTTCGATGGCGACTGACCGAACTTGCATTTATGAATAAAGTTTCTTTAACTTGTCGTTGCCCTCTACTCTCATGGATGTGTCCAAAGAGCATTACTTTGGGCTTTTTGTGTTGAATGGTTTGTCGCAAATTTTCACAACCAACCATGTTTCCATCCAGAATCGTATCCAAAATACCTTTAGGAGGACCATGTACCATTAAAATATCTAAATCTTTAGGAATAGAATCCCAATGTTGTTGAATGTCTGCGCCCCTTGTCTTATTAAATGCCCATTGTCTTCTAGGAATAGGTGTAATAGGAGAACCCCAGATTTTTAGACCATTAATTTCTACCAATTCTTCATTCAAATAGTGAATGCCTTTTGGAAGAATGGCTTGAATTTCCTCTTTAGATTTTTCTTCAAAAAAGAAGTCGTGATTTCCTGCAATAAATACTTTGTAAGGGTGTGGCTGTGCTGCAAACCAATTTAAAAAATCATGTACTTCTTCTTCTGTTCCTTTCATCGAAACATCTCCACTATGTAAGAGTACATCTCCAGTAGGAATTTCTAAACGATCATGTAAGTTGTGGGTATCTGAAATGGCAACAATTCTCATAGGTATATATTTTATAAATAGTTAAAAATACCATGCTCTTTTTCATCAAACTCGTAAAGTTCAATTTAGACCATTGCGTCATAACACCCACCTTGTAGAGAAAGTTCCTTTTTTGAATTTATCGTTCTTTGACAACTCTTCTCACGTAGTAAATCGTCTCTACGTTTGTGGAGAGAGCTGTGGTAATACTTAAAAGTATGCTTCAAGTTTAACTATTGTAGATATTAGATCGTGCAGCTCTGTTGGTGTAAAACACCAAGCATTCTCGTTCACTATGTTCATGCTCTTATATTTTAGACTAAAAATTTGATTAATAGTAATTTAGTCTAAAAGCGTAGCGATCTAGTATCTAAAAATTAGTTAAGAGCTACCTGTAATTGAAAACTCCACACGATTTACTGCGTGAGCCTTCGGGTAGCAAAAGAACCGAATTTATTAATAGTAATAATTGAATCATCACTACTTGAATTCGCTAATTACTTTGATTTTGCCCACAATATTAGCATTAAATTCATCCATTTGCTCAGCAGGAATCCAGAGTTCATTATGTTGGTGTGCACCTACATTTTGGATCTCAAATTGATCTAAGAACGCTTTGTTAACTTCAAATTGAGTTACATAACCAATACCATATTGTTTGACATTCCAATCCTTGGTAATTTGAGTTGCATAAGCCTCATTCATAACGGGATAAAAGAAGGGTTGTTCTGGTTTTCGAGGAGGAAAACCATTATAGTCAAGTTCTTGTATTAAAAATAATTCCCTGTCATTAATAGGGCGATATAGAGTTGTAGTTCTCATGTGTTAGTTTGTTTTGAACATAGGAATGTTTGGAGTACAATGTTATAAAATAAATTCATAACAGCTTATAATACAGCATAAGTCTATGAATAGTTCCTTGATTGGAATGAAAACAGGAATGTACTTATTTAATTTTATCCTTAGCCAATTGATAAACAGTATCTAGGATTTCCTTGTTTTCAAAGCATCTTAGAGGCAAGATATAAGATTGATTTTGAGCAACAAACAACCACAGAAAATTTTCATCTTTTTCTACTTTTTTGAAAGCATTCCAATTGAGTTCAGCTGCTATTGTTGCAGACTTAATACTCATGGAATTTTCTGAAAACAGGTAGGTAGAATGGTCAAAGTCAGCCTTCTTCTGTTGATAAATATTTTTAGCTTGAATCTTAGGCATAAATTGCCAAAGCAGGAAAAGCACTACAATGAATACTCCCATACGAAGGAAATTGCTCCAATGAGCACCAGCTTGTGCCATATTATAAGTATTCAAAAGCATTAATAGTATCACAAAATATAAAAAGTATTTAGCATACTTAAAATATTTGAATTGTTTAATAATGCTTTGTTTAACAAAGACGCTTAGTTCTTCTTGGGTAACATCTGTAGTAACAGTAATGGGCAGTTTCATAAGGCACGATAGGATTTTTATAAAAAACTAAAAAATAGTATCAAAAATAGCAATCAAACGATCTAATTCTTCAAAAGTATTATAATGTGCCATACTCACTCGTACTACACCACCTTGTTGATCTAAATTTAATGATTTTGTAATACCTTTTGCGTAGAAGTCACCTGTTTTTATACCAATATTATTGGGAGCAACTTTGGCGTCAATGTCTGCACTGTGCATTCCTTTCACGACAAAAGCAAGCGTGCAAACCCGAAGTTCTTTGTTAGCAGTACGTTCACCAATAATCTGTACATTTTCTTTTGCTGTTAGAAAATCTAATAAATGTTGTAACAAGGCTTCTTCGTGTGCATCAAACAAATCATAAGCAAATTGCATCTGATCTCTGATTGAATGATTGGCATCCATGCCGTGGTGTTGTGCGATAGCTTGTAAATATTCAGAAATGCCATTTAGAGCATAGGTTAACTCATAATTGGGACCACCTGGTTGGAATTTATAAGGTAAATCGTCATTCGCAACAAAAGTATGGTTAATGCCTGGTAAACGCAATAAATGAGCTTCCTTACCATATAAAACAGCAAGGTGTGGACCAAAAACCTTGTAAATACTATAGACATAAAAATCAGCATCCAAATCTTGCACATCTGGCAAACGATGTGGGGCATAGGCAACTCCATCTATAAAAGAAAGCGCCCCTTGACTATGAATGTAAGCATTAAATTCCTTGGCAGGATGAATAGTTCCAAAAATGTTGGAGACATGGCAGTAGGCAACTAGCTTGGTCTTTGGGGACATTAATTTTTTTAGATCGTCTAATTCTAGTTGAAACGTTTCTCGATTAAATTCCCATGTTTTTATAATAATACCTTGATCGGCGAGACTTTTCCAAGGACTAACATTCGCTTCATGATCGGCGTTAGTAATAATAATTTCATCTCCAGCTTTTAAAGTCTTGCCAATGACAATGGAGAACAAACGAATGAGTGTCGTACAGGAACTGCCAATGACTGCTTCATGTGCTAGTTGGGCATTAAGTGTTTGGGCAATTTGAGCACTACCACTATTAACGCACTCTCTTGCCTGTGTAGAAACACTATAGGTTCCACCCAATTGGACATTACAAGTCATGTAATATGCTGTGATTTTATCCATGACTCGTTTAAGCGTTTGAGAACCACCAGCATTATCAAAAAAAACATAATCGGTTCTCAAAGAAGGGTATTCATTACGAACAAAATCTAAATCAAGTTTCATTCTGTTGAAGATTAAAGCGGTTTGAAATGGATTATTTTTCTACATAAAAACAAGCTCAATATAAAAAATATCCATTTCTATTACTACATAAAGCTAGATTTTTTGGGTCAAAAAAATCTGTGGAATGTTAAACTGTTGCTTAGAAAAAAAAAGACAGTTTACATTCCACAGAATAGGTATACAGAAAGTGTTAACAGCAGTATTTTATTTATTTTTAGTAACGTTATTGCAATTCATTTCACCATCTACATGAGGTTGAGAGAACCACATAGGACCATATTTTCCACCTCCTTCGTACGTTTTTCCAATGGTTGCACGCATATAATAACATTTTCCATCCTCTTTCTTGACTGCAAAATCTACCGTCAAGCCCTTGCTAGTAGGAATGTCAAAAGCATTTTTATTAATGCCCCAACCTGTAGATGCAACCGTGACGCGCAACACCTTTCCATATTTAGCAGGAAGTTTGCTTTTTGCAAAACTCTCAATTTGAGAATCAGACATGCCTTTTCTTAACAAACGTCCGTCAATAATTTGTTTTTCATACTTAGCTACGTTGGCTGCAAATTTACCACTATTAATGTAGTCTTCTAACATGGTTGTTTCCTTGTTAATTTTAGCTTCTAAAGCATTTGCAGAAGTAGGATCTTCTAGTAAATCTTTTTTGTAATAAGCTAGCTTTTCTAAGGGTTCTTTAAGATCCTCTAAATAACCATCTGCATTAAGAATATACATCTCTTGCTCTACACGAACTTCATACATTTCTTTAATTGTACGACTGATATCATCATCTAGCCATTTTACTTTTTGGTAAACTTTAGTTTCAAAAAAATCTTCTACATCTCGAATCATAAACTTCACATTGTTACTTTCAAAAGCCTTAGGGTGTGCATTTTTGAAGGCATCACGTGTTTTTTTATATCCTCTAACAGTTGGTTCTAAATCAGTACTTTTTAATTCGATGCCAGACACAATCCAAGCTTGATATTCTTTTAGTCGATCTTCATGGTACTTAATTTGGTCACTTTCTTTACTTTTACTGGTATGCTTATTTTCTAGTCGTTTGTATTCTGTGTTGAAAGCAGCAAGATATTCACGATTTTGTTCTGAAGATTCTCCATTTAAAAAATCTAAATGCTCTTTTGTTTTTGCTAAATATTTAATTGCATCTGCTCTAGCTTTTTCGGGATCTTGCTTAGCTTCAAAACCTTCTACAGCACCTCGTGCAAACATTAGCCCCTCTTTTACTTTAGCATAGGCTTTGTAGATAGGACTTTCTGAATCATGCTTAGGAGAGCCGTCGTCATTTCTATTGCTCTCAATAGAAGGTTTAGTAATGTTGTTAGTGGTCGGTTTATTAACGCTTGTTTTAGGTTTTTTTATTTTTTTGATTAATCCTCCAAATTGACCAAAAGAGCAAGTGCTTATAGTAATAAATAGAAGTATAAATAGAAAATTAAATTTATTCATTGTTTAAATGATTTGATTATGTGATTTTTCATGTAAATTAGTAATAACAAATGCAAAACTATTTCAATTAAGTTTGTTTATAAAGTCAAAAAAAATAGAAAAAAATAGCGTTCAGAAATATATTTTTTGGATTAATGGGTTGCTTAATAAGTATTTAGTATGAATAGAATTACTACTTTCAAGCTTTATGAACTCATAAAGTCCTTAAAAAAAGAAGAAAAAAGATCTTTTAAACTTTTGTCAAAAAAGTATCACTTAAATAGTGATACGAGTGTGTATATCCAAGTTTTTGATTATTTGGATAAGCAGGTGTCTTTAGATCGAAAAAAATTCAAACTAAAGTTCAAAAACGTAAAAGGATTGAGTGGGATTCAGACGTATTTGTACCAACAAATATTGAAGAGTTTAAGGAATCAACAAGCCTACAAAAATATAGATGTAGTCTTGTTAGAAGGTTTAGTAGAAGTAGAGATATTATTTAACAAATTTTTGCTGAATACTACTTTGGAGAAATTGTTAGAGTTGCAAGAACTCGCAGAGAAACATCAACGTATTCTATTACTGCCTTCGATTTATGAATGGTGGTTTAAGTTGCAAAATACACGGCTTCGTTATGACGAGATAGACGAAGAAATTTTAGGCGATTATGAACAAAAATACAGCACTATTTTTTCAGTAATGAAGGAGTATGCAGATTGTAGAATTCAATTAGGACGCATTGTTTTTTCCACGAAACAAAAATTTTCTAGACAGTTTCCTACTCTAATCCAAGAGATTAGTAATAATTTATTACCTTACAAACCTTATCAAAAAGAAAGTGTGCCAGCTGAAATCGCAGCCATACAGCTTCGAGCTTATTTGGCAGCGATCAGTAGAGATACGGTACAGGCTGCAAAGTACCATCAATATTTGTATGATTTTACCAAACAGTTGCCACCAGAACTTTTTGAAGAACATAAAAGAATTCATTATCAAGCATTGTCAGGGGTAATCGTGAATACAACAGATTGGGAAAGTATTATTTTGTTATTAGAAGATTTTAATAATATAAAACCTAAAGATCAAAAATATTTAACTCCTTATAGTCGATTGTGTATTATATCGACTCAACTCAAGGCCTATCTATCAACAGGTCTACTTAGAGAAAGTAAAGCCTACATAGAAAACTTACCACCTAATTTAGAATACCCAAATCAAACCGTTTCAATTTTTTTGCATTATCAATTTGCCTTGTCTCATTATGGAAATGAAAATCATGACAAAGCATTAGATGTGTTGGATGATATTCTGAAAAATAAAGAAGCCACGAATTCTGTAAATTATAGCTCCTTGCTGAAGATTATTATTATGTATGAGCAAGAAGAATATATGTTACTGGAATCTTATCTAAACAATGTTCGACGAAATTTTAAGAAGAAAGATATTTTGTTTGATTTTGACAAAGCATTTATTGCTTTAATCAACAAATTAATTTCATTGCCTAAACGAGAACATAAAGGAATGTTCGTGCGTTTTAAGAGGAAACTCTATGATAATCTGAGAGTGCATTCTTTTCTTGAAGGGGAGTTCTTGTTGTACTTTAATTTTATAGGATGGTTGGATTATCAAATTGATAGAAAAAAGTTTAAAAAACTCTGTTTTTGGGCATTACAGGATGTTAGTGCAGTTATAGAAGGGGATAAAATGTAATTAAATATTTAGGTCAAATAGAAAGGGCTTCAGTTATCGCGAACTATTAAACGTTGTAGATAACCAAAGCCCTATGAATTTATTTGTTGATATTATTACAGTTCATCTCTGTATCTATTTCAGAAAACAAAAATTTAGGATTACCATATTTTCCACCACCTTCATAATCTTTTCTCAATTCACCACTAGCCTTGTAACAGACGCCATCTTTATCTTTAATGGCGATGCTGTACCACAAAGATTTGTGTTTTGGTACATCTAAAGCATTTTTAACTACCTGCCAGTCAGAAGAAACAATAACAGCACGTAATATTTTTTTTCCGTCACTAAAACTACGATCCAAAGCCATTTTTTCATAAGTACTATTGCTCATGCCTTTTTCGTTTAAGCGAACAGCATCAATGCGTTCTTGTTGGCGTTGCTTTATGGCAGCTTCCAATTGACCACTATTGATATATTCTTTCAGCATAGTTGTTTCCTTTGTTATTTTTGCTTTTAGAGCGTTGGCAGTTGTTTCATCTTTTAATTTATCTTTAGATGGAATTCTAGGCAAGATGTTTTCTAATTTTTTTAAGTAAGATTTTGCTTCTATACGATAATTCTCGTGCCCTTCCCAAAGCTGTTTCTTGTACATTGCTTCAATTACTACGGCAGCATCTTCTTCTTGTTTCTTAACTTCTTTATAAACCCTATTGTTAAAATAATCATCTAAGCTTTTGAAAATAGCTTGTGTGTTTTTACTGTTTTTAAAAACATTAGGAAGTTCCTTTTTGTAATTTTCAATTTCGTTATAAAAGCCTACGTAAGAAAAGTCTAACTTAGAAGCTTCGTCTTTGTTACCATACTTAATCCAACTTTCATAGCTTTTAATATTTTTTTCATAAGTTTCTTTTTTATTAAAAGCAGCTGTTTCATTGGTACATTTTGTATTGAGAGCTGTATACGTTTCATTCATTTCATTAAGGTAAGCCTGACCCTTTTCAGAAGCTTGTTCGTTCAAAAAATCTAAACTACTTTTTGCTTTTGTCAAATACTTTGCGGCATCTTTTTGGGCTTTTTCTTTGTTTTGTTTCCATTCAATACCTTCAACGATACTTTTTGCAAATTTTATATTTTCTTTTGCTTTAGAATAAGCTTTGTAAGTAGGGTCGTCCGAATTGTATTTAGGAGTACCATCTTTGTTTCGATTGCTTTCAACTGTAGCACTAGAGCTACTAGAAGTAGTTGTGTTCGTTGCCTTTTGAACTGTTTTTGATTTATTGCTTTTTGGGGTGCGGATACTTGGCTTCTTAGGCTTTTTGACTAAACCACCAAATTGCCCAAAACTATAAGAACATAAGGTGAGTAATAAAAATGTTGTAATGAGTTTAAATGTATTCATTGTCTAAATTATTTGAGTATTTTTTTTGAATTTTATGAATAATACTTTACAAGTAACAAATACAAAAATATTGTTTAGCTTTTGGGTTTACAAGTCTAAAAAAACTTCTATTTAAGATTTATAAAGAATCGTTTCTTGTTATTAGTTATTGATAATCAAGTTTTTGGAGTTTGTGGAATAACGATTTTTAAATCGTACAAATTAATCCATAATCTAAGTAAAGGAGAGACGCAATCATTTAAGTTATTAACAAAAAAATATCACTTAAATAGTGATACTTCTTGTCTATCGCTCTTTGATTAAATAGCTAGATAAAATTAGAGCCCTTAATTCAAGGGGAAATTTTATTATTATTTTAATTGTTGAGTTTGGTTAGATTACCAAATTGATGGAAAGGTATTTAAGGAGGAATTTAGTTGATGAAATTTGGAGGAGTTACAAACCCTGTTTTAGTCTTATGGTTCTTTGATAAGATACCAAGTGCCTGTTGCCAACAAAGCTCCCAAAATTGGCGCACTAATATAAATCCAAAGCAAGTTAAGATGACCAGATACTAGGGCAGGAGCAATAGAACGAGCTGGATTCATAGACGCTCCTGTAATTGGTCCTGCAAATAAAGCTTCTAACAGCACAGTACCTCCAATCGCAATACCAGAGAATTGATAAACAGCTTTGTTCTGACTAACCATGAGAATGACTAGCATTAGAAAATAAGTTAAAATAACTTCCAAGACAAAAGACTGTTGCCAACCGTCATAAGGAAGTGTTGTTCCCAATGTTAGGTGGGTAGGAAATAGAAAAGCTAAGGTAAAACTGGCGAATAAAGCACCTGTTATTTGGGCAAGACAATAGGGGAGCAAATTTTTTCGATTGAACTTATTCGTACAGGCAAAAGCAATAGAAACAGCTGGATTAATGTGCGCACCAGAAACATTCCCTAAGGCATAAATCATCACCATTACAATAGCTCCAAAAGTGATGGCAATTCCTTGATGTCCAATAGCTCCATTGCTAACATCATTAATAATAATGGCTCCTGTACCACAGAAAACCAGTGCGTAGGTGCCTATGAATTCAGCTAGATAGGCTTTCATAGAGGTGTAAAATTAATGTTGTAGTTGTTTTAAAACAAAGAGCATTTCTAAACCAATTAAAGCACAAGTATTGCCATATTCAGCAACCTCTATATTTGTATCGTCAAAGGCTTTGGGATCCTTGTAGGGCAGTGCCAACCTTAGAGTACATCCCGTGACAATTGGGCAATTTGTATCAGCATGTCCACAAACCAAAACTGCTGCAAAGTTTTTTTGTGGATTAGGAGCATTCATATAGTGTTTTGAAAAAGCCAAATAAGGCGCCATCTGATCATTCCAATAAACCTCATAAATAGGATTAGTTCCTAAATCTTTAGTTGTAATTTTTAACCCAATTTGCTGCAAAGCCGCCACCATTCTAGGATTAAAGGCACTAACTTCTGTTCCTCCAGAAAAGGTTTTAATGGTAGGAGTTTGATAATAATCTGCTGCTATAGCTAGCCATATTTGCGCTAGATGACTTCGCCTAGAATTGTGGGTACAAATGACCGTAATAGAAGGTGTTTTTTTTTCTTGAATTTGAGTGCTTAAATAGGCACTCAATACTAGAAGTTGTTGCTTTCTAGACGGAAGAATTTGATCAAACTTTTGTTCCAATTCTTGACAAAAGAGTGCAAGATTAGGGAATACTATTGACATAACAATAAGTGTTTTGAGCGTATATTAACAACAACCACTATCAGGAGAACAATTATTTTGATTGGCAATTAAATCACTAAGATTTACTTTAGGTTTTTGTAGGTTGGGAATGCATTTGTCTGGTGCCAAACAGTTGGTCATTTTATTAGTCAATAAGAAGTTGTTGCCATCAAAAGATAAACCATATTTTCCAATCGTTCCTGCTTGATATTCTACTTCAATTTCAAAGTCTCCTAAACCTAGCTTTTCTTCAGATAAGTTGATAATATCTAACAACTTTTTAGGCTGTAAACTATGGTCTACATCATCTGAATACCACAATTGGAAATTAATTACTTTTTCTTCTCGTAGCGTTCCACCACAGTCAATAAAGTTTTTTTGAATCATTCCAACTTCTGTTACATGATAGTGGCTAGGAATTAGCTGACCATCAGGGAGTTGAAAATGGATACTCTCGATAGATTCAATGTGTTTTTTTAGTGTTGATAATTTCATGATGCTTCTATTTTGGACAACAAGCATTGTCTGTTTGTTGAATTGAATTTAATATATTTTGATAATAACTAGTAAGCTCTTTAAAGGCATTGGCAGAAAGGCAATAACAGATGCTATTTCCTTCAATAGTTCCTTTGATTAAACCTGCATTTTTAAGCTCTTTCAAATGCTGAGAAATGGTGGCCTGCGATAAAGGCAATTCCTCTACTATATTCTTACAAATACAAGTTTTATGTTCTAATAAAAACTCAATGATTGCAATTCGAGCGGGATGCCCTAAGGCTTTTGCTATCTGTGCAATAGAATTCTGTTTTGGTGTAAAAACCTCTGTTTTGGATAGGCCCATTTTGCTAGTTTATTGGTATATTGCAATATTACGATTAACTTTTGAAGAAAACAAAATTATAATCAATTTTAAAGAAAAAAAAATCACTTTATAGGAAGAGAGAGCTTTACCAATAATCTTGCAATCTAATAGAGGATTAAATAATTCTAATAAATGATGAGTTGTTGGGTGAAAAATTGTTGAGCAGCTTGTATTTTTAATAAATAAACACCCTTTTGCAAAGATTGAGTAGAAATTTGTTGTTGAGCAGCTTGTTGCTCCATGATTAGTTGCCCTTGTAGATTATAAATTTGGAAAGTAACGTTTTCGTTTGGATACTTAGTATCAATAAATACTTTGGTACCTTGTTGAACAGGATTTGGGTATATTGTAAATATTGGAGTAGGAATTTTCTGAATAGCAACATTGGTATTTTGATGAATAACACCAACGGCATCCAAGTCAAAACCACTAGAAGGAAAAGGCGTACTCCAAGGATCATTCACCTTAAGACCACGACTATCACGAGTTGCATAACTATCTTGAATACAACCAACGGCATCAACCAAACGAACGTGCGTCACTGCATTAACATTGAGAATAGCAGAATCTGCAACAAGTTCTTCCAAATCAAAGGGGGTTCCATAGTTTGCACGATATTTACCTGCAAAATTATACAAAAGTGTTGCATCCACACTCCCAAAAGCATCTACTTGAAGGTTGGTGTCTGTATTTGAAATTGCTGGAAAACGCACAAAATTCTGCCCATCAGAACTTACTTCTACAAAAGCTAATTCCAAGAAAGTTGCACTAAAAGCATTCTCAAAAACAGCAAAATCAGGACCTAGACCATTTTTTATTGGATACTCAAAAGTAAGTGTTGCTTTGCCTGCATCTCCAAGACTCACAATAAAACCATCTCCCGCTGCTCCAATTGCACCACCAACACTTCCTGCGGATGCTGTTCCTAAGTTGGGCTGACTAATATCCACGAAACCTCGTTCTACAGTACATTGAGTTGCCCAAGCCAATAGAATGCTAGAATCTTTGTGAATAGCTGTACTACCTGCTTGTCCTGCAACAGGGGCAAATTGAGCATGGCTTATAATACTACAAGAAAAAAGGAATAAAAAGGTCAATCTTAAGGTAAGCTGCATTGGAGTGATCTGTTTTGCTAGTGAAAAGGTTATAAACGATTTTGAGCGCAAATATACAGAGACAAATGAGGATTAGGATAATTTATTGGTAAGATGTTGAAATAATAACAAAGAAGCCTTAACCAATACTCTGTTGAAAACCCGAAGGTCTCAGATGCTAACGGACGTAAGTGCTCAGCGAAGCTAAATCGTATTTGTTTGATTATTAGCAATATGAGTTTTTATTTGTCAGAATATTAATATACTGATAATCAGATAAATACAAGGTGGCTTGACTTTGTTATAGAATTTTGTAGGTTTTTATAATAATGAAACCACGGAGTAGCAGCGTAGCTAATGAGCTCTTTATAAAATTCAGGTATTAATTAGCTAGGCTGCTACTTCGTGGTTTCAATTAGTACAAAACAAAGATTAAAGGAAAAAAGAACTTTTTTGGGCGTTCTTTGCTTGACCAAAGAACCAAAGTCAAGGGCTCAGACTACGGTCGGAAGGCTTTAACTGCTCGAATACTGTGTTTAGCGAATGCTTCGCTCGCTAAACACGGACGTATTCTTCACAGAAGCCTTTACCAACCTCCATCATGCTCAAATTTGTGCATCCTTTTACAATAAAATTATACCTACAAAACTCTATAACAGAGCGGATTTTTTTTTGTGTTTTTTATTAAAAAACTAAAAAATCCACGGAGTATTACTTAACTATAGAGCTAATTTTTAACGCTGAGTAAGGGAAAAAAAATGTCATTTAGAATATTAGCTGATTTTCAAACAACTTCAAAAAAATACTGCAATTTTAAAAGGCTTCTTGCTTATATTTTCTGAAATATGGCTATTTTAGGTGTTTCATATTTTGAGGCAAGCAATAATATTTTTTAAAACTTTTTGTTTTATTTTGTACATATTTTTGTTTTTGTTGTTAAATGTGAATATATTTACTACTAAAAGTTTATAATAGTTTGTTGAATTAATTCGCTACGTTTATGAGCGTTGTATTTTTATTAAGTGACTGTCTATAATAAATGATAAGTAAAATTGCAATAAATTTTAGTGACTAGCAATGCAAAAAACGAAGTAATAGCGGGTCTAGGACTCCCAACCGTGCTTGGGATGCTATTACGAGAATTTTTAAAGAAGTTAGTTGCAAAATTTAGCCGTCAATAGGTTATCATTTATTTAAATCAGGCACTTATAACAAACTATTGAGTTTTAAAAATCCATTAAGTATTAACTTCAGCTGACTATGCAAATCAAAAACATCCAACAATTCCGTACAAATTGGCGTAATGCCCAAGGTTATGATATGCCTAATTGGGACGAAAATTTTATAGGAAGTGGTCACAACGAAAATAGTGGTTTCTATAAAATGGTCAATGGTATTGTGGAAAATATCAAAGCCGATTTAACGCCTAAATTGCAAAATGCACAAGATGAGCAGGCGATTTATGAGTTTTTGCAAAACGCAGCAGATAGTCAGTCCACAGAGTGTGCGGTTATTTATGACGAGACCTTTTTTATGGTCTTAAATAATGGACGTGCTTTTTCTGAAAAGGATTTGAAAGCCTTATTGAACTCTTTTCAAGGGACAAAAGCGGACAAAACTAAAGTAGAGAACTGTGGCAAAATTGGACGTTATGGAATCGGTTTTAAACTGGCTTATCGTCTAATGGGGAAATCAGATGGAGCGGATGAGTTGTTGAGAGATATGGCAGGTCCTTTGTTGTTTAGTTGGTATAATAATAAACAGTTTGAAGATTTAGTCAATTATGAAGGAAATAATTTGACCTTAGAAGATTCTATAGCTGCAGAAACAGCACCTTGGTTGTTGAAGATTATATTGGCTTGTTTTCCTACCTCACCAGAGGAGTCGGTTAAGAATTTAGATTACAAGGATCAAGTTTTGTTCAATCCAGAAGAATTGACAGATTTAGTGACTTTTTTGAATAAGAATAAAGAATTGTTACAACAATTCTCTTTGGAACAAGGCTCTTTATTCTTCTTAAGATTTGGACCTAAAAAACATGAAAAACTAAAAGAGTCTTTACTCAATATTACTTCTGGGATTGGTTATGCCATGAACAACTTAAAAACCTTGGAGAAGGTCGCTTTGCAAGAAGATATTATCGAAAAGTTTGAAACAAAATTTGAACGCTATTCGATCTTGCCAGGAACCGAAGATTTTAAAAATATTGACCCTGAGTTTCCAACTTGTCCTATCGAAATTTCTTTGGGTTTTCCTGCTAGTTTGGAGCAAATGCAAGCCTTGAAAGATGCGCCAAGTTTGTATCAGTTTTTTCCAATGCGGAATGAGCGACATGGCATGGCGTATTTTGTACACAGTTCTTCATTTGCCAAAATTACAGACAGAACTCGTTTGGACGATCAAGGAGAGGCAAACATTGAAACGTTTAAATATATTGCCAAGTCATTAAAGCGGAATTTGGATAAGTATAAGCATGAAAATTTAGAGACTTATTGTCATATTTATAAAGCCTTGTTGTTAACAGATCGCTCTACAGAATATGATGCAGAGTTGATTAACAAATATTTGTACGATCCTTTGTTGGAGTATATTCAGATGAACATTCCAACGAACAAAGGGAATTTTTACCTAAAAGATTTAATTATAGCAAAAGGAACAGCCTTGCCAATTGAACCCATGAGTTTGGGCATTGGTAGAGAGTGGTTGTTTTGGACAGATGTCAAAGAAGAAAATGACATCTTGCGTTCAGCAGCAAACAATGCAAAGTTAGGTTTGAAACGTTGGGGGATCAAAGAGTTGATTATGGAGGCTAATTTGAGTCTTCTAAATAACTTTATCTCACAACTCTCACCAGAAGATTACCAAACCTTTGTAGGAGAACTGAAGCGAGTAGATTTTGATGAACTGTTCTTAGAGAAATTTGGAGATATTAAGTGTTTTAAATTTACAAGCACAGCAGGAGATTCTCATTTTTATGCGATTGATGACTTGCAGGCACAAGAAGATATTTTCTTAATGAGTGAGCGTATCTTACCAATTCGAGATTCGATAAAAGGATTGGGCTTTTCAGTATTAGAGTTTAATATTTTAGATTACTCGGTTATTTTGCAACAAATAGAATCTCAGTTGGACTATCTGACGAATGATTATGCTTTGTTTGAAAAAATAGCTGCAAGAACCAAAGATGCGACACTTTCTGTAGAGCAGAAGCATAGTTTATATACATTTTTAATTAGTTTAGATGGGGTCAAAAAAGATGAGTTACGTGCGGTACAGTTGTTTAATAATAAAGAAGGTTTAGCAGCTCCTTTACACGGTTTATTACCTGCGGATGCTAATGTAGAAGCTTGGTTAGAGAATTTTAAAATTGCAAGTGAAGAAGATTCGGAAGAATTGGCAGAGCAGTATATTTCTAAGAAAAGCGAATGGGAGACTTATCGCCATATTATTGTTCCTTTTTGGTCAGAATTGGTGAAAGGAATTGATGGAGAAAATGAAGAAGAGTTGGTAGAGTTTTATACCAGTGTGACCAATTATTTTAAACTAAAATCTAGTCAACCTAAATTAGACGAGGCAAATTATATCTACACAGAGGCAGAGCAAGGGTTTTGTACACCCAAAGAAGTCTTTTATCATCGCTGTTTGGCTCAAATAAAGGTCGAATATACGGATCTACGTTCTGCGGTATCTAAAGTCTTAAATCTTTCTCTACCACATCCAAGTATTTTACCTTTTTTGGAAGGAGATCCATTTCGAACTAGTCCAACCATTGCTACTAGAGAATGGAAAATGGGTTTGAATGATTTGATTGAAAATTGTAAAACTGCGGATTTAGGACCAGAGGAAAAAAAGGCCTTCTTTATTTTATTGGCAGGGGTACTTTCAGCCAAAGACTTGGCACGAGTGCAACTGTTTTGTAATCAAAAAGGGGAACGTATGGTACTCTCTAAACTGATTGCCTCTACAAAGTCCGTGGAAAGTTGGTTGGATGATTACAGAATTGATGTTCATGAGGACGACGTTTTGTTACAAAACTATTTGGCAAAAGAAACAGATATTTATAATAACATTCTTATTGTAGAATGGAAAACAATCACAACGCATAGTAGTGTGGCTGGGAATATCAAATCCTTTTATCAAGGGGTGTTAAAGTATGCAAGCTTGGCAAAATCACCAAAATCTTTAATTACTAATAAGTACATTTATGTAGACAATACGGTAGGTTTTGTAGGAAGTGGAAATACCTTCTTTCATGATCAGATGATTGAAACAGAGAAGTATGGTGCTTTAAGAACAGCTATTAATGCTTTGACAGAAATGTACACGCCACATCCTGATGTATTGAGCTTTTTAACCGAGGGTGTACTCAAAACTCGAAATGGTATTTTGTCGAAATCTATGGCAAAAGATGTAGCTATTTTAGAAAAAAGCGAAGCGGCTAGTTTGGTTCATTTCTTTGAAAAAACAAAAGAAGATTTGTTTACTTTTTTGTACCTAACAGAGAGTCAAGAAAATTCTAGAGAGTGTGAAGTAGGAAAACGAGCGCGAAATATTCCTTATGCTGTAGAAAAGGGACAACAAGGTTTGGCAGAGAAAATTAATGCTATCTTTGGAGATACTTATAAATTATTACCTGCAAAAATATACCATCCAGATTATCGAAACAAAGGCTTGCTTAGAGGCAGTCAATTGTTTAATGCTATCTCAAAATCAAAAGAAGTTTCACCAGAATTGTTATCTGCTTTAATTGTAGAAAGTGGCAACGCGGATGTACAGGAACAGGTCTTTAGCAAGATTGATAAAATTGTCTTGAAAGAAGGACAAACCTACAATAAGGATTCTTTTGAGCATCAAACACTGCAAATTTTTAGAAATAAAGAAGCCGACCATTCTAAAGTACGTTCTAAAATCTATATTGAAAATTTAGAAGGAGAACTCTTTAAGCTTAATGATATTGGTTTTGACGACTCGATTAGCATTTCTATTGAACGCAGTGGAAAGTTTAGTTTAAAATTATCGGAAGTCTTACCACGTTTTAAGGCTATCCAAGCTATGTTGCAAAATATTGCGGACCAATTTGTAGATTATGAAGCGCCAACGGTTTTACAACGTCGTTGTTTTGAAGGAGAAGAAAAGCACATCAAAGATATTTTTGATGAATTAAAAACGAATCATCCAATTTTAGAAAATGCTTATCAATTAGCTTTTGCCTTATTGTATGCTAAGGATAATGATAACAGCAAGGTAATCAAGTCTTTTTTGTTGCGAACACAAGCTGCCGAACCTATAGAGATTAGTACCTTTGATGCATTTCATTTGAACAATAATTCATTTATTGATTCTAGTGCAATTCTAAATTTAGAATATTACAAGGATATTGACGAGTTGCTAAAAATAAAAGAAAAGGAAACTGCTTTTAGTTTTGGCTCACAAAACTTAGTCTATGGTCCTTATATTGATAAAAACACCTTTTACTGCGCACCTATACGAGCTTTAGAAGCGGAAGAAAATCCAGAAAAACTACCATCTGAGTTGCTTAATTTCTTATATAAAGTATGGTCAACAGTACCCGATTTGGATCGACCAACTCAATTAGAATTAAAAACAGATACAGAAGGGACTTTGGGTGGTTTGTTACCCGCAGAATTGGTTTATCCAGAGCAATATGCTTTGGTCAAGGAGCGTTTCCCTGAATGGTTGTTAACTTGGGTAGGAGAAGAAACTGAAACGGTAGAGGAACGAACTATCCAACCCGATTATGAGGTGCCTGAAGCGGTAGAAGGAGAAGAAGTAGTGGAATTTGTTCCACCAGAACCTAAAATTGTATTAATTCCTAGTGGCAAATTATCCTTACTAAACGCCATTGGAGTGAACACAGAACGTTCTACGTTGGTTTGTATTCGCAAATATTTCCACAGCAATACTGGAGAACCTGTTTCCCAAAAACAGCTCAATGATTTACGAAACTCTGAACAAGGACATTTATTGCAAACCATTCTTTGGTTGCAATCAGAAGGAACGGTTTTGACCTCTGAAGATGAACGTTTATTTTGGTTGAGAAAGTTATACAATACCTTGCCAAAGTTAACTAACAATACACCTCTGCCCTTTATTACTAAAGTAGAAGGTAGTAATGATGCACCAACTTTTGAATATAAGGTAGACAATCATGCCGATCAAGAGTTGTATTATTTTGATAATAAACAACAACGACAGCTCTTAGAAAAGTTTGAGATTACAATAGCCAATGTGTTTGATTGTTTGGCAAAAGAAGGACAGCATTTAACCAATTTGGACATTAAAGGAATTGAGTTAAAAACAACCAAGGTTGAAAATAAGTTAGATATTGAACGCCTAGAAGCAAATAGCCAAGAATGGGGTGCTGATCACTATATGAAATGGCGAGCGGATTCTGAATATGCGATTCATTTATATGATGGAAAAATGCCTTATGCAGTACATTTCTTAGATCAGGTGGTTAAGGAATATGAGCAAGAAAATGCCGTCTTGTGTGACAAAATTGCTTATGTGAATAGTAATTCAACCAATATTGAGGAAGATCTATTTAGTATTACCAAATACAATGCTTTGACAGAAGCACATCTATTGGGCTTATTGCGTTTCAAGAATGAAGAAAAAAAGCAAACAGGGGGGCACAAAGTCATTGAACGTGTCGTAGAAACAGTCGTAGTGGAGGAAAAACTAGCTGCAAATGAAGAGGCAATTGAAAATCCTTCTATGGAAGATATTCAAGAATATAAAGATCAAAACATTAAAGGAAAACTTAAGTTAGCTTTTGATATTAGCGAATTGCCTGCTGAAATGTTAGAGGAATTATTACAATATGCGAAATCTTCTAAGATGATTATTGAAAAAAAAGAAGTAGATAAAGGCTAGTAGGATGAAAGAAGTAGAAATATTAGACTTGATTAGTGAATATGTTTATAATCAAGATTTAGATGGCTTAAAAACGGCATTAGATAAATGGAAAGGGCTTGATATTGCAAAATACAATCGATCAGAACTCACACTATTGCATGTAGCCGCAAAGGTTAAAAATTCTGCTCCAATTATTGAATTCTTAATTGATAGAGGAATTGCTGTTGATGTCCTAGCTAGGGAGGGGCGTACTCCTTTATTAGATGCAGTACTTTATAAATGTCCTAATAATTTAAAAACACTAATTCGTTTAGGGGGAGATGTAAATGTGCAAGACATAGAGAAAAGAACTCCTTTGGTAACCGCCTGTTGCCATACAGAAGATGATTTTGCTTGTGTGAAAATCCTTTTAGAGCATGGAGCATTGATAAATGTATCTAGCAAAGATCACCTTGGTAGTAGAACCGCCTTAGAAGCTGCTGTTTATAATGCAGAGGATATAGCTTTAATTACATATTTAATAGAACAGGGGGCAGATGTGAATTTGGAAGCTCCTTTAATGAAAGCTATTTCAATTGAAAATCTAGAGATGATTCAACTTTTAGTTCAAAAAGGAGCAACAGTCAATCAGTATGAAAATAAAAATGGAGAGAATGATTTGGCTTTTGCTAAAAGAGTTGGAAATAAAGAAATTATAGCCTATTTAGAACAGCAAATCTAGCGAAGCTTTTGAAGGTTAATTAGCCTTCTTTTTTTGCGATAATAATGCTATGTATTTGTAGTTCTGTATCTCCTTTAGGATAGTCTTTGTGTATTGTTTTAAGAATTTCAAAGTTATGTTGTTTCAATGCTCTCTTGAGGTAAGTTTCTTGATGATAATAAACAAAAACTTTGTCTTCTGAACTACCTGTTTCATAACCAGAATGTTCATAGTCGCCTTCAATAAAACTGAAATAGAGTATACCATTCTCATTCAATAACTGAAAGCTATCTTTTATTAGTTTAACAGCATCTTTTTTGGATAAATAAGGCAGACAGAAACCAACGATGATTCCGTCAAATTTTTCCTTTAATTGATGGATCTCTCTACCGTCCATCTCCTCAAATTCGGCACTAGGGTTATTTATTTTGGCTAGTTGGAGCATATTAGGTGCGACGTCAATTGCCTTGATTTGAAAATCGGGGCGTTCATGTAATAGGTATTGGGTTATGTTTCCAGGACCACAACCTATTTCTAAAATTTTTGGGGCTACTTTTTTTATTTCTTGGCAGAAAGTATCGTAAGAGTCGTTGTAAATCGCTATCGCCATAAATTTTTCTTGGTATAAAGCCGCTATTTTGTTCCAGGTTTCGAAAGTGATTTTGTATCTGTCCATCAGTGATTTAGTTTGATAACTATTGATTATTTGATAATCGCTTAGTTTGAATGTTATAATAAACATAGAGTAGACCAAGAGAAAGAAAATTTACTCCAATGATAAAAAGAAATAGTTCTACTTCTTCTTTAAATGATGCTTGAAAATAGAAATAGAATATAAAAATAGCGCTTAGAAATAAGAAAATTCCCCAAATTAGCAATAAAAATTGACTCAACTTAAACCCCAAACTATATGCTTTAAAGGTCTGATTTATAAGTTGATACTTTTGGAAGCTTTTATTCCAAAAGTAAATATATAAAAGCTCAAATTGGGAGATTAATAAAATGACACCAGGAAGTGAAAAGAAATAAATGTCAACATATTTGGGATGTGGATAAAAAAAATAGCTAATTAAAAACAGGAATAGAGCCAATCCATTTAACAAATAAATAGTGTATTCAATGAGTCTTACACTATGAGGTATTGGTTGTGCTTCATTATCAATAGAATCTAATATATTTTCCATCTGTCTCTTCGAATTTGTTATCATAATGTTAAGACCCCCCTTTTAAACGATAATAGACCACTAAGTCCATTTTATTAGGTTTTAGATTAGGATTAGTTAATAGTTTTTTTAGTTTGAGGAACTCAATTTATTATTAAAGTTAAGATAAAAAAAGAGTACTAAGGATGAAAATGGAAAGAGCAATAGATGAGTTTGCTAAAATTTCAAAAGTATTATTGGAAAAAGAGAGGAGCGAGCCTGTTTTAAAATATCATGGATCAGAAGACTATAAAAAACTAATTAATCTTTCTTTGGGAAATGATGGATGTACAGAAGCAGCTTTTTTTAAGTTATTAGAAGAAATATCTTTGTTAACACCAAGAACAAATAGTAAATCTTTTTTTAATCAATTATTTGCTGGTCGAACAGCACCAAGTTTAACGGCTGATTTGTTGGCTTCGGTATTAAATACTACCATGCATACCTACAAAGTTGCAGGGATTCAAGTTTTAGTAGAGCAAGAAATAACCAATGAATTCTTGAAAAAAGTGGGTTATGAAAATGGAGAAGGAGTAATGAATCCAGGAGGTTCTTTAACGAATATGACTTCCATGATTGTTGCAAGAAACGAAAAAGATGAGACCATTTTAAAAGAAGGCCTTAGAGGAGGGCGAATGATTGTTTATACTTCTATAGAATGCCATTATTCGGTGCGAAAAAGTGCTGGTATGATAGGTATTGGAAAGAATAACGTACGAAAAATAAAAAGCGACCACATAGGTTCTATGGATGTAGAAGATTTGGAAGCTGAAATCCAAAAAGATTTAGCTGCAGGAAATATACCTTTTTACATCAATGCTACTGCTGGGACAACTGTTTTGGGAGCTTATGATCATTTTAGCGAAATCTCAAGAGTCGCAAAAAAATATGATGTATGGATGCACATAGATGGAGCCTTGGGAGGTTCTGCTTTGTTAAGTACTCAACACAAACATCTATTAAAAGGAAGTGAATTGTCTGATTCATTTACTTGGAATGCACACAAAATGATGAATGTGCCTGTTGCAGCTTCTTTTCTATTAATGAAGGAAAAAGGGTTGTTAAGAAAACATTTTTCTGAAAAAGCAGATTATTTATTTCAAGGAGAGGCAGAGGATTTGGATTTGGGAAATATTTCTATCCAATGTGGACGTAGAGTAGATGCCTTTAAGGTCTGGGCTTTGTGGAAGTATTATGGATTATCAGGAATAGAGCAGAGAATAGATCATCTTTTTGACTTGGCGAATTATGCTGCCTCTTATGTAGAAAAAGAGCCTTTGTTTGAATTATTTAGAAGCCCAGAATCTGTTAATGTTTGCTTTACAATAGCTGGTGTTCAGCCAGAAAAGGTCTGTGAATATTTACACAAACAAGGCTTAATTATGGTAGGTTATAGCCAAGCTAAAGGAACGACTTTTATTAGAATGGCTTGTATTAATGCAGATATACAAAAGACAGATGTCGATCACTTTTTTGAGCAAATAAAAATAGCTGCAAAGGCATTGAAAGCCTAATTGTCGATAATGAATGCAAGGTCACAAGCTTTCCTTCAAAAGAAAATCTGTGATTTTGCATTTTTAACTCCGTATAAGAGCAAATTATTAATGTTGTTTTCTATTTCGACTTTAAGAAAAATAAGAATTTTAATAAAAAAGGGAAGTAATAGGAAACGGTTAAGAGTGAAAAGCAAATAAATTGATAGAGCTGGCAATGTTTATTTTATTTCTAATGAGGTAAAACGCAGGCATGACAGTAACCAGTCAATATTTTTTAAACAAAACATAAATTATGAATAAGGTTGAGTCACTAGAAGAACTTATAGAACATCTTGATCACTCACATGCTTCCAATCAGGGCAAAATCCTTAAACAAATGAACATTCCAGTAGGTGATTTTGAAGCCTATGCTTCTTGGGATGAAAAAGGTTATACCCGAAATTGTATTAATAGAACAAATGAATATGAGTTAATTTTACTCTGTTGGAGTAAAGGCGCTACAACACCCATTCATGGTCATGATGGTCAAAATTGTTGGGTGTACCAAGTAGAGGGAGAAGTAACGGAGATTCGGTATGAAAAAGATGAATCTGATGAACTTGTAGAGGTAAACGAAGTGCAGTTAAGTGCTGGTCAATTGACCTTTATGAATAAAGCAATGGGGTATCACAAATTAAATAATGACACTGATGGTCGTGCAATGACACTCCATATTTATGTATCACCAATTCTTTCCTGTGAGGTTTTTAATGTTAAAAAAGATATTTTTGAGGTTAAGAAATTAGAATATGATACAATCCATGACATAGTTTTAGAGGAAATAGAATAAATTTTATCTAGTGTGCATTTGACAGGCTATAAATTACTCCTTATGTTCAGTAAACAAACGATAGCCAAGCATTAAAAACAAAAGAAAAAGTGCAATACCTGCTTGCCAAAAAAGCATAGAAACAGAATCAGAAGATTTTGTGCTTTCATCTTGCCTAGGCTGTGTATTTTGTGGCGTAAGCAAGGACGCAGCAGGATGAAACTTAGCTTCGAAAATAGCCTCGTCAAATTCATACTTCCTAAAATGAGGCATTAATTGAGCTAATTCTTGTTCCACATTTAGTTGGTTTTTAGGATCATAATGCAGCGCAATTTTGTAAGCAACAAAAGCATCTTTGATCGATAAGTTGATGGCAAAATAATAGCCTAGTTCTTTCATGATATTGGCAACTAGTAAATTGGGAGTAGAAACATAGGGAATGTGTGCTTGCATGGCATTGCCAATAGACCAAAGGGTATCAAACTGATTTTTATAATTGGTATACCGAAGGAGTTGAAGGCTATCTTGTTGTTTTTTATCAAAATGCCTAGTGGAGTTGTTATGATAAAACAAGGTATCCCAATTTAAGGCTAAGACTTGGTTATGCAACAGCCAGTTGGGATCTTTTTCTATAGATTGTTTTGCAGCAATAATTTTTAATTGTACCCATTCTCCTTTTGGGGGCTTTTGTTTCGATAAATGAAACGCTTTTTGCAAATAATGCGCTGCGGAATCTAAATTTCCATTTAGTTGGTGTGCCACACCTAAATTAGAGGCAATATTGTATTCTTCAGCGTGTTGTTCATGCAACCATTTAAAAACAGTTAGTGCTTTATCATTTTGACCTAATTGTGTGAGATATACTCCTGCATCTGATAAATCTTGATACATATAATTAGCAGGTTGCTCAAAATTAAATTCAGCAACAAATTCTTGTGCAAACGTAGTATCAAAGGTATAAGCTATCTCAGGGATGCTTCTAGTTGTTTTATGGGCAGTGCCTTCTTTTTTGTGGTATAAATTTGGATAAGCAAAGGCAGAAAAGAAATTACTAAAACCTAAAATGAATGTAAAAATTAGTATTCTCATTGTATTAGACTTGGAAAGGTGAGGAGTCTTTACAAGATACAAAAAGCAGGTGAAATCATTTAGAAAAATCTAGGTTACAAAGTTTTAAGAACAAAATTTTAACGTTTAGTTAAGTATTTAATAGCCCAATTCTTGGCGACGTTTAAAATTGCTAAAAGAACGCGTCTTTGTACCATTTCGATATTCTTCGGAATCAATTAAGCTAGGAGCAGCATCTGTTTTTAGTTGAAAAATGGAAATAGTAGAATCTGTTTGAACTACAGTTTCTCCATTTAATAATCGAACAATTTCTGTTTGTTTGATAATAGAAGGAGTTAAGAGGGTAGAAAAAATACTAATTTCCTTTTCCTTTGTTTTTTTGTACATCGCCAATGGAAATGGATCTGCACAACAAGCAAAACTTCCTTTTTCAATAGGAGGGACAGTACCCAAAGCATCTTTTACTAAAAAAATAGGCAAAATCTTAAAAGAATTATTAATTGAATCTACTTCAATCAATGTAATAAAATCATAGGTATAGCCATTTTTAACAGCTAAAAGCGCTTGTTCTTCTAGACTCAAATAACGAACCTTGTCGTTATCTAAACTTCTTACAAATGGTTTTTCAACAGAATAAAAGTAACGATCTTTCAATTCTTTGTTGGGAGCATAATCTTTTGCATTCTGGAAAAAGGCAGCATATTCGACAGGACCCAATTGATAGTAATTAGAAAAGCCTGTTTTGATGCTAGGAAAAATATCTAATTCTTTGCGATTGTGATAAGGAAAACGCCAGTGATTAGCTTCAATGTCATAAGTTGCTTTGACTCCTTCTTTGTTGCCATTAATAGGAGGGACGTTCTTAACGTTTTCCGAAGTTTCTGAACTAGTTGCAAGTTGATGTTTTTTAGGAATCGCTAAACGATCTCCTCTACGAATAGTATGGTTCTTTTTGTGATTAATCTCCTTTACATCTTCTACTTCAACGCCATAAATTTGACAAATACCCCAAAGACTTTTGTCCGTTTCAGAAACAGTATGTATAATGTATTGTCCATTTTTAGGGATTTTAAGCTGTTCTCCTCTACGGATGGTGCTATTTTTCTTGTTATTTAATAACATCAACTCCTCTGTAGTTACTTTATATCTCAAGCCAATACGATATAAATTTTTGTCCTTTTTTTCTACGGTATGAATGATGAAGTCGGGATCTTTAAGGGTTTGTTTAGGAATTTTTAAAACTTCTCCTGCCTGTACTTTATCATTTGTTTTTTGATTGAGAATTTTAACATCCTCTAAAGAAACACCATGTTTTTGGCTGATGCTCCACAAGGTTTTGTCATTCTCGGTAACTGTGTAGTTAAAATAAGGAGTCAAAGCTTGTGCTGATAATAAGTTAGCAACAAGTAAAAGTATAAAAAGGGACAGTGTATATCTAAGCATTATTGGTTGATTTATTCAAGTATTTTAAACATCTATTACTAAAAACAAGCCAAAAGACATAAGGGAATATTTATCAAGCTTGTATTTAATAAAATAAATGGGAATTAACTACTTAAACGAAAAGCAATAGGTAAATGTTGTTGAGTAGTTTGAAATACAGAATATTACGCATTATGAGTCTAAGAGATTAAAAACTAGGTTCTAATTGCTCAGAAAGCTGTTCAACGACACTATCCCATAATTTAATACGATGTTCTAAGGCTTGTGAGGCAACCGCCAATACTTCATCCCATTTTTTTATATCATTGCCACACAATTCTTGAATCATTAGAAGAGAAAGCGGACCATGTTCGTCACCATCTAGTTCAATGTGTCTTTGTAGGTAATAAGTGAGCTTACTGTAGGATATTTTTTGATTAGTAGATTCTTCGTTTTTGATAATTTCCAAAAATAGATCAGGAATCAAATCTTCTCGACCAAAGGTAAAGGCAGAAGCAATGATATGTGGTTTTTTAGAGTCAATAACAGCAAAAGTAAAGTTGATGAAGTTTTGAACCGCAGGTTTTAATCCTAGTTGTTGTCCTGCCTCTTGTACGCTTACTCCTTTTTTGATTTGTGCAATAAAATCAGTAATCAGACGAGGGGTAGCACCAACCTGCTCCATTGCTTCTAGATACATCTCAAAATGACTTTGAGGAACTCCTGCTTGGTTTAAGTCACTTTCTTCCCCTAAGACAATCTCATTGATAAAACGACTCAATTTTGTATTTTCATTAGGAATCCAGGGCGTTTGTGTACAAGTTAAGTGCTTTTGTAAAGCTTTGAGTAGAGACATAAAATCCCAAACGGCAAAAACGTGTTGTTCCATAAAGGATTGAATGTCTTCTATCGTGCTTAATTTTTGGTACAAAGAATGGTTAATCAATGCTTTTCTAAGTGGAGCGATTTGAGCTTGGATATTTTCTATGTTTGTCATAATGTAATATTTAAGGAATGAACAATCAATAAAATGATATTTTTGTCTTGCTTAATTCCTAATGTTATTATTTTTGATAATCAAGTGCCTTTATTTTTAATAAAACTTGATTTAGGAACACAACAACTGTGTGTGTTATATAAGGTTTGTTAAGGAACGAAGGTTATTAGCACAAAAGTACAAAAAGTCAGTTGATCTAAAAACAGTAAAAGTAAAATTCTTGTTTAAGTGTTAATTGAAAGTTTTCGTTCTTTGACAACTCTTCTCACGCAGTAAATCGTGTGGTAATACTTAAAAGTATGCTTCAAGTTTAACTATTTTAGATATTA
>Ga0114952_1000857_pt1 | contig 28517 bp, 25 predicted proteins | sample SidtaG_2_FD_87303 | JGI IMG/M metagenome (GOLD analysis project Ga0114952, IMG submission 87303) | Marine algal microbial communities from Sidmouth, United Kingdom - Sidmouth_Asex2 metaG | ecosystem: Host-associated > Algae > Red algae > Unclassified | place: Sidmouth, United Kingdom | collected...
ATCGAGTTATGAAGCAATCGGGCCTTTTAGCTCAAATATATTGAACTTCAGACCCTGTTTCGGTGTCGTTATTTATGAATCAATTCGCATGCAACTCTCCAGTGACTTTTATTTCCCAAGAGTCCAAAACACCTTCTGGAGCAGAAGTCATAAATACGATAGAGCTCAAGCAAGAAAGTAATAAAGATATTTGGCTTATGAGACAAAGTCATGGATTTAAAAACTATAAAAATGATATCTATGATGATCTTAAAATTACTGTGGATAAAAGTACGACTCCACATACAGTGACTTACTATCAAATAAGTAATGGGATTGAGAAGTTTAGTGTTCAATGTACTCTTTGCCATTCAAATGGACCAAGACTAATAAGACCTAGTAAAATTTCTAGACAAAAATTGAACCTTAAGAATAAAATTAAAATCAACTATTGGAACTTAATCATAAAAAGCTATGGTAGCACCATAGTAGTTGACCCCACCAATGAGTTAAAATTTGAGGGACCAGATAAAGACTTTCTTGATATCAAGACTTGTAATAAGTGTCATAATCAAAAAAAATCGATCTTTAGTAGAAACAAGTTACAAAGGGGTAACTACTTATCAATTAAGCATTTAGTTCAAACAAAGTCGATGCCACCATGGCCATATAGCCTTTCAGCCAAGGAGAAAGATCAACTTGAAAAATTTCTACTAGGGTTTTAATTTTAGAGAAATCGTCCTTAACAATCTTTTATGAGATTTTAATTATCCTTAGTTAGCTTTAATTGTAAGAATGAACATGTTATATAGTGATAAAATTAATAAGGTCCACTATGCAAATAAAAGTAAATTTTCTTGAAAACTTAAAGCTTGAAGCACAATTTGATGACTTTAAGGTCCTTACCGACCAACCTATAAGATATAAAGGAGATGGAAGTGCTCCAGGCCCTTTTGATTACTTTCTAGCTTCCAGTGCCCTTTGTGCAGCATATTTTGTAAAGGTGTATTGCATAGCTAGAAAAATCCCCACTAGAGATATCTCTCTCATTCAAAATAATGTTCTTGATCCTGAAAATAGATATAATCAAAGTTTTAATATACATGTTCACATGCCAGATGCGATTTCAGATCATCACAAAGAAGGAATTTTAAAATCAATTGAAAGATGTACTGTTAAACGAGTTGTTCAAAATATACCAGACTTTAATATTAAGATTACTTCCGGTGAAGCGATTCAGGCAGGACTAGATTATGAACCAAGTCAGGGTAGAGACTCCAAGACAATGATCATTGGAAAAGATAGTTCCTTAGAAGAAACTATTCAGAATATGACGAAAAATTTAGCAGCTCTTGGTATAAATATTGAGATTGCATCTTGGAGAAACCTAGTACCCAATGTGTGGTCTGTTCATATAAGAGATGCAGATAGCCCGATGTGCTTTTCAAATGGTAAAGGCTCTACCAAAGATTCAGCTTTATGTTCTGCCCTAGGTGAATACTTAGAACGGATAAGTAATAATTACTTTTATAATGACTATTATCTAGGCGAGTCTATTTCAAAATCTAAATTTGTTCATTATGCTAATGAGTCTTGGTTTAAGCCAGGCCAAGATGATGGCCTCCATCCAGAGTTAATGGATGATTATTTACTAAAAATTTACAACCCTAACAATGAACTCAAGTCAACTCACCTCATAGATACCAACTCTGGAAATATCGAAAGAGGAGTTTGTGCTATCCCTTTTATAAGACAGTCAGATAAAACAACCAGCTATATTCCTGTCAATTTAATAGGTAATCTTTTCGTAAGTAATGGAATGAGTGCTGGGAACAATATCCATGAAGCGAGAGTACAATGTTTATCTGAAATTTTTGAAAGGGCCGTTAAGAATAAAATTATCGGCGATCAAATTAGTTTACCTGACGTTCCAAAAGAAGTAATTGAGAAATATCCTAAAATTGTTGCTGGTATAAAAGAGCTTGAAGACAAAGGTTTTCCCATCTTAGTAAAGGATGCTTCCCTTGGAGGAAAGTTTCCAGTCATATGTGTGACATTATTAAATCCTAATAATGCAGGTGTTTTTGCCTCCTTTGGAGCTCATCCAAAATTTGAAGTGGCCCTTGAGCGTAGTTTGACAGAATTGCTCCAAGGTAGAAGCTTTCTAGGCCTAGATGATGTTCCCTCTCCCACTTTTAATGAATTAGCGGTTACAGATCATAATAATATTGTGGATCATTTTATTGATTCAACGGGAATAATTTCTTGGAAGTTTTTTAACGATGTAGCAGATTATAATTTTTCAAATTGGGATTTTAAAGGCAACACACAAGAAGAATATGATTACTTGATGAGTATTTTAGATCATCTCGGTAAAGAAGTTTATATTGCAGACTATGAAGAGCTAGGGGCAAGAGCTTGCCGGATTTTAGTTCCCAACTATTCCGAGATTTACCTAAGTGAAGACCTCTTATGGGATAATCATAATGTTAGTATTCACTTTAGGAAGGATATTTTAAATATTCACCAATTGAGTAGAGAGCAACTCTTAAGTCTTATTTCTCGTTTCGAAGAGTTTGAAATCAACGATTATAAACTCATCTCAGAGCTTATTGGAATCGCTGTAGATGAAAACTCAGCGTGGGGGCAACTCAATGTGCTTGAGTTAAAGATCATGATCTATTTGGCTACAAAGAACTATAATGAAGCTCAAGGAGCTCTGGAAGAATTACTCTCTTTTAATGAGTTTACGAAGCAAAAAATTATATATTATAAAGCTGTAAATTCACTGCTGCATATTGAGCTTAGTCCCAACTTAAACCTGAAAAACTTTGAATCAAACCTGAGAAAACTGTTCGGGGATCTTAATTACGAAAATGCATTAAAGACAGTGACAGGTGAACTTAGGTTTTCTGAACTACCTGAGACAAATTTGGAATTAATAAATCTTCAAAAACATCAAGACTTAATTAAAAGCTATCAAAAACTACAACTAGCAAGAGAAAAACATTTAAGTTAACCTTGAAAGGTATGATTCTCACATTTGATAAAATTGACTCAACTATTAACCTTATTCCTAAACAGCAAGACCTCTCAAATGGTTTCACTAGAGTTTATTGGGAAAGTAATGATAGTTTCGACCAAGCATCAGAAGAAATTCTGTATTTAACCATTGTAAAACTTGCCAGTGAGGTTTTTGGTGACGACATGAGTCCTTATTGGAGTCAGAAAAGATCACAAAACTTTTTTAATACTGCCTCCAGGCTTTCGTTAATCTTTGATCAATCTGGCAATCCTATTGGTTGGGGCGGCTTATTTTTAAAACTCATTAATCATCAACATTGCCTCTATATTGATGCAACTGGAATAATACAAAGATATCAAAACAAAAACTTATTAGTTGAAACATCGACTAAAGACGTTTTAGATTTCTGGAGAAAAGTTAAGTTTCAAAAACTTTTTCTTTTAATGAGAACCGAGAGTTCTTTAGTTTATGATATATTTAGAAAAAGGGCCGGAGAGACAAAAATCTATCCATTAATTAATAATCGAAAAGTTCCTATAAATATTCAAAAACTCGCAAAAGAGATGGCCATTATTTTAAATCAAGAAGACAAAATTAATTTGGATACTCTAGTTATTAAAAATGCTTTCAATGGACCTTGTCCATGGCGCTGGGATAAGAACTTAAAACCCTTATTAGCTGAAGGATTAATGAACTCAAGGAATAATAGAATTCACCAATTTATAAATAAAAAACTAAACCCAGAAGATTCGCTAATCATTGTTGTTGAAGTCAGTTTAATAGGCGTTATTCGTTGTTATTTAGGAATAAATATTCAAAAACTCAAGAAATTCTTCTCATAACCTTGAAATGTTTTTTTTATAATTATTACAACTCATCAAGGATGATCATTATTGGATTTAAACTTTTATCTTATATTTAAAAACTTTCTCTTTTTCCAACTTACTTATGAGATCCCAATTATCAACTTTTCCCAGCATCGCTTTTAATTGAGTTAATCGAAGATTCATTATTTTTTCATATTCTACTTCTTCATAGAACTTCTGTTTATCTTTAGTAGTCAAAGTTTGTTCTTTCTCAAAGGTGGATCTTAATAAATCAGCACTCTGGAGAGCGATAACAAATTTTCTTGTATATTCAAATACCTGATCTTTCACTAATTTAGATGGGTTCAAGTCATGAATTAATATCACCCCAGAACCGTGATGTTTAGCTTCATCACTAATAATACGAGAATAAACCTTTTTTAATTCAGGAATATCACACGTTTCTTTCAGGCTAGTGTATAAACCAATTCCGTACCCTTCTAATAACACTTGAATCACATATAAAAGAGTTTCTCTTTCTCCATCTCTCATCGCATCAGATAAAGGGTCCAGCAGAGGATGCCAATATATCTTTGGATCTGGAACAAAATCAATAAAGTTCTCAAACTCACGTTGATGAATAGCTTCTTCGGCTACAAATAAGGAATATAAAGATTTTTCGTCTTGAGTCTTACTCATAAGAATCATCTTTGCTCCATAATTATGACCACTTCTTTCAATATACCAAGATAGAGCAAGATTTAAACGCGATAAGTGAGAATAGATATTTTCTTTCGATTCAAGATTTAATTTTCTAAAAGAACTTGATCGCTCTAATCTGTATCTATTTTCTCCCCAAATAACTTTAGGAACATTTTCATGTTTTTTGGAAATTACATAATTTGCAAGAGTCTTATCTAGTAGGGCCTTAAACTTTGGGTTTTTAATCTCAGGTGCGAGCAAGGTTTGCTTTTTATCAAGATACTCTTTTAAATTATTCATGACCATTTCCCTGGTAAATTTGATTTGGGTATACAGCTTGGCCAGATGTTAAAAAAGAGTTATCTTTAATAACAGCTCCAGGTCCAATCGTTGCTCTGAATGACATCACACAATCATTTCCTATTTCTATACTTTGCACATAAATTGTATATGTATTATCAATTTTTTTCATAATATGAGCAGACAGATAACTAAGGTTTCCAACTAAACAACGATCACCAATATTTAAATGCGCTCTATCAACAACTTGGCACCCAGGGGCCCAATTCACATATCTTCCCACCTTACTCCCCCATAAACGAAGCCAGCTCGAGTATGCAAAGGGAATAAACTTTAAAATTGTCTCTGGTAATGAGGTTCCAACATAAACAGCTTGGAGGTTATAATAAACTAACCATAAATTTCCTCCCTCAGCATGTTTACCAATTCTAGCTGCTCCTTCTGGGAAATCATACTTAGAGAGGAGAATTTTCCAAATCACTATTGATAAAAAATAGGTTGTAAATATTAAAAAGATAAAATTAAAAAATCCTGGAGATTTAATGAAGCATATTAAGGCCATAAATATTAATATAGAATGAATCATCGGATAGAAACTTGAAATTGTTTCTAGTTTCTTTGGAATTTTTTGCATTCTCATAATACTTTCTTTTTTTCTATAGAAAATCCGCACAATCTATTGGTAAACCTTGAAGCTTTGCTCTTTTAACAAAATCTGCGATTTTCTCACCTGGCAATGGCTCTCCAGCTTGCCTTAGTTTTGCAAGCATCCTTTCAAGACCTATTTTAGTTTGATCTTGGAATTTCACTTCATTTTTAATAGACCATTCTGGACGGATAATTTTAAAAACTTTTCCCTTTGCTTTATCTGTAGAAGTAATAACCCTATCACCAGAAGTCCCTTCCCATGCCCTAGAAATCCAAGTTAGATGCTCTCTTGGGATATCAATTCTCTTACCTCTTATTTTTTTTCTTGCAAAACTACCTACTTTCTTCTTGATGACTTTCCCAGCATTTTTCATATCTTTACTCATGTTGCTAGATCTTTTAATAGTCACAAATTTATTATCTCCAACAATTCTTTTTAATTCCTGTGCAGCATATTCACCATCAGCAATTAATACTGTTGGCTCATTAGCAGATAATACATAGTTTAAAATTTTATCTCTATAGTCTTGAGTTCTTGTTAAAATTTCTTGCCAGTCATCTGCTTTAGCATCATCCATTCCAAATGGAACAGTATTTAATACCAAGTACTCGTGCCCTACACCCAAATCATCCATTAAGCCGTTTAAGTATTGACCTCTCTCACCTGTTGCTGCCTTTGAGGTTATAAAACTATCAAGACCATGAGGATCAGCTAAAATAACTACTTTAGGATTTTCAAAAGTTCCCCTATAGTGACCAAAAAATGAAGCATCGTTATGAGTTTTAGCTGCAAAAGCGCCAATTCCATGTTGATCAAAAACTCCGGAAACTGCTTTATTAAAAGCTCTTAGCTGTTCTTGTCTTGAAGCTCCTCTAGATTTTAAATCACTCACCTTATCTAATTTTTCTATATGTTCAACTTTGGGAGCAAATACTTCAATTTCATCAAGAGTATTATATAAAATATCTGCTACTTCTTTACTCGGTCCTCTATCATATGCAAATATCCATTCATCAATTTGTGGTCTACCTGTCAAAACTGTATTTGTTGAAAGTAAAAACTTAGAAGATGGAACGTCTTTTGCAATTTTTTTTGATAAACTGGATGAAAACCTAGCTCTATTTCTTGAGCCAATGACAATTGCTTCCCTTCCATCTCTATATGCAGTTGAAACTGGTAATAATCTCAATGGAGTGATACCGGGATCTCCATGACTTTTTGGTATAATAGCTCTTCCATATTTATACCCTTTTCCTTCCAAGAAATAAGATCTCAAACCTGGTTCTGGACTTGGAGGAACCCACCCTCTAGCTTGCTCTTCATACAAAATATCTAGAAGCTCAGATTTCACTTTGGCTTCAGCTTTTGCCTTACCAGATTGCATTGCAGTTGTACTTAAAGATGTTGGATGAGGTGAACCAGTGAATACTATATCTGGTGCTGAAATGAATCCATCTTTTGTTGGAATATTTAGGCCTTTGATAGAACGAGTCTTTTTTCCGGCAACTTTCATCGTCTTAAGATCCCAGCCACCGATTTGTTGAGGATTTAAAACTCCAGTTCCCTTATGACCACCATTGGTAAATACCATTAGTTTTTTAGACTTATCTGGAAAGTCAGTAATGATGGCTTTAGCAAATTCGACACTTTTACTATCTTTATAGCTATATTCATCACTTAAAGCTTTTATTTTATTTTTAGTATTATCATATTTTGCTAATGAATTTCCCACGGTATTATTAGCTTTTTTAATTTTCTTCAGTAGATCATTTTTCTTTCTACTATTAGAAGTAGCTAGAAATTCATCAACATCTTTTTTTACACTTTGGTTTCCATCTATAGTTTTCAATATTTTCTCATATCTAGTTTTATTTTGAGCTTCATAAGCTGCTTTGATACTTTTATCTTTTCTCAGTACCTCAGAAACTTCTTCACCATCTTTAGTAATGGCAACGGCAAATTCGTTATTCCCACCGGCTGACACCATTTTAAATAATGGAACTTTAAATCTTGAAGCATCTCCAACATAAGAGCTTGCTCCTACGACCCCACCTCTAGCATTAATATAATTAGCTCCTGCATCTTTACCGGCTCCACCAAGCATTAATACCATCTTTAAAGATTCTTGATTATTTCTAATAACCCAATCGATGAGTTTGTTTCTCCACTGCCCATATGGTCCTTCGTGAGTTAATAACCATTGTCTATTTTCAATCACCTTGTTTCTAAAAGTTACTTTTTCACCATTTTCTAAAACGGGAGCACCAAACACGCCATATTGACCAGAAATTGTATTCACGAAAAGATTAGTAAAAAGTACACCATCTACTATTCCGAAATGTTTCAGCATATCTTGAACTCGTCCACCAAATCCAGCAATCCCTGGTCTATTAGCACCCTCGGCAATGTGAGTTCCATCTTGACCGATGACTAATACTTTTACAGAGTTTTCTGCTAATAATCCTCTTAAAATCATTGCTCCAAAGTCTGGCCTCATTTTTTGACCTTTCTTATATGATGGAACTAGAACCTCAAGAGCTTCAGAAAATCCTGGGACAAATGGAATTTGCTGAATTAACTCTAGTAACTCTCTATGCATCGGATTATTCGGATCAGGCCCGCGATCAAAAGGAGGGAACTTAGTATCAGAAAGCCCAACTGATGAAAATAAAATTAGCCAGACTAATAAGAATTTAGTTAGCAATCGACTCATAATTAACTCCAAAGTGATATATAGATTTACTAAGATTATAAAGTTTTATGAGATACATTTATAGATTGCAGAATTTTCCTTTAAAAATAGGAAGTAAAATTAAATTCCTTAGATTTAAAAGACCGACTGGAATACAGCATTATTTTCAGTGATTAGAACGAATTTATCGTAGGAAAAAGATGACATTTAAACATAACACAAAAATAACGACCAATAAGAAGATTGGAATATTTAAATAAAATAAATCTTTAGATTGAGAGAAATACTTCTCTTTTAAATATAGCCTAGATAAGGGAATAGAAAACACCCCTAATAAGAGAATAAAAAAGTAACTACACCACCAAAGAATATTTTCATATTCGTTAATGCCAGAATCAACTCTGTTTTTCTCGGTAGATTTGCCTCTGTTCACAGATAAATATTTAGAAGTTTTTGAATCACTATCAGGTAATACCTTGGGAGGAATATATAAATCCATTGTATCTTCACCTCGATTATAGGCCTCTCTTTTTCTTTGGTATTCAGTATCAGGAATTAGATGATTTGAGCTATTTGTTACCTCTCCTGATGGTTGAATTTGAATGGTTCCAAATACCTTTATATCTTCACCAACTAAGAATTTATTGCCTTTTAAGGTTTTATCCCATGTTAAATCAAAGCTTTTTCTATTGATCAAACTAGAAAAATTCACAAATCTACTTGTCTTCCCCCAAGTATCCTCTATCACATCACTGAGACTTATCTTAAAGACAACGTCCTTACTCACCGATTTTATTTTCATCTCACCTAGCACTTCAAACTCATTTTTATTAATGGCTACTATCTTTTTTGATTGGAAATGAATAAAAGGGAATTTATTAACTTTTAAAAACTCGTTTGATTTCAGATGTCCATCACGTAAGGATCTACCTGTATAGATCGAGTCACTAGCGATCCACAGATTCAAGCTAACTGGAGTCTTATTTTCAAATTTTGCCTTTCCTCCGAAGTGGGAAAATCTTCCAGAAACTTCCGTTAAACTTAAATATGGGATAGAGAATTTAATCTCAGAATGATCTTTATTAATTTTCCATACTTGAGAATGAGCAAGTATAGAGATATGCAAAAACAATAAAGCAATCTTGAAATTGAAATTAGAAAAACTTATAGCCTTCAATACCTCTTAAGATAAATCAAAATTGAGTTAAAGAAAAGATTAAGAATCTACCAAAGTTTAAAAACTTTGAAATCAAAGATTACGCAAGTAATCCCTAGTAAATATTAAAATCTGAATTAAATTTATTCAGAGCTGTTTAAAACTTGTTTAACACCTTAATTCAATCTCATTAATCATAATACAGCTCTTGTTACACGGCATAGACAATCATTGCACAAAGGTTTAACATTCGAGTGATCTAGATTATATTAGTGTTATGAATCAATCTTTTTCCATTCAATTTGTTTCTCAAATCACAGGTATAAATTCGCACACATTGCGAGCATGGGAGAAGCGCTATAATGCTGTCACTCCTGCCAGGGACCAAAACAAAAGAAGGCTTTATACCCAAGCTGACATTGATAGATTAAAAAAGATTCATGATCTATGCTCTTTAGGAAATAATGTTTCTGATATTGCCGTACTAGATGATGCAAACTTGAGTACACTTCATAAACAGTATTTTAAAGAAGTTAATAATCTAGATCTTAAAGATGAACATATTGAGCCTTTAGATATTAATCAAACTCTACAAAACTTAATCATGGCCTTATCCCATTACAAATTGGATATCATTTCCCACGAATTAGAAAAAGCACAAAGATCTCTAACACCACGAGAATTCACTCTTAATTTGATCCTCCCTCTTTTATCAGAAGTTGGATTGCAGGTTGCTGGAGGACATATCTCTGTAGGAATGGAGCATGCAATATCATCAATCATCAAATTTAATCTAGGACTCGTTTTATTTAAAAAATACCAAACCAAAAACTTTAATAAAACATCTATCGTTATCTGTACTCCAGATAAAGAATTTAGAGAGATTCCTGCTCTCATCACTACTATTTTATGTGCCTCTTATAATTATAAATTTATGTATTTGGGAACTAACATGTCCGCATTCTCACTTAAAGATGCGGTTGAACAAATCAAGCCTAATATACTATTATTATCAATAACTAAATCTTATAGTATAAATCATCGTAATACATTCAAATTATTCTTAAACACACTTCTTCAAGGTGAATTAAAAAATGAGATTTGGATCCAAGGAGCTCAGACTAAACTAGTAGACTCTAATAAAGTTACTAGTATTGCTTCCTTACAATTTTTAGATCATCATTTAAATAAACTTGCAGGGAGTATTTCTTAAAAGATGAAATTACTATTAGATTCGCTGAAAATGGCTGGGGAGAACTTCCAAAGCAGTTTCTCAATTGCTGATGTAAATGAACCAGATAAATCATTAGTTTATGTTAACAAGCAATTTGAAATTGAAACAGGTTATAGCTATGACGAAGCTGTTAAGAATAATTGTAGATTCCTGCAAGGACCAGCAACAGATCAGTTTGTCACTCAGGAAATCAAAAATAAAATATCTAATACGGAATTTTGTTATGCTGATATTATAAACTATAAAAAAGATGGCTCACAATTTCTTAACAGGTTATTATTAATTCCAATTTATGTGAACAAAATTGATGTTAGATATTACATTGGAATTCAACTAGATGTAAGCAATAAATCAAACTCATTCAAACAAGCTATCTATGATCTTGGTCCAAAGGCACAAATCATCATGGATGACCTACAAGATATCATAAATTATTATCGTTCACTTGAGTATCTTGATCTAGCTGATAATCAATCTCAAAAGCTCAAAGACCTTGGTTTAAGTATAAAAAACAAAATCAATAAGATATGTAATTGTATCCAAAAAATCTAATATTTTAATTTAAGAAATTTATTCCATGAATCAATCTTAAAAAATTAAGTTGTTAGAATAAAGCTATGAAATTATTAAGTTTTCTCATCATGTCTTATTGTGTTGGTGCCTTTGCCCAAAGAAGACAAATTATAGATACTTCATTTAAAGTTGAGAATGGAAAAGTAAAGGTCGCATTTTTTGATGCAGATAGCACATTGCGAGTATCAAGATCTGGAAGTGTCTCGGCCAACTCTGTAGATGACGTCATCATTCTTCCAAATGTCATTGATAAATTAGAATCATTAACTAGAGATGGTTACTTAATAGCGATAGTTTCAAATCAAGGTGGAGTAAGTGCTGGGATTATTACCATGGAAACCGCTGATGGAGCGTTAAGAAATACAATCAATCAAATTGAGCAAGGATCTAATATCGTGAAGATTCACTCCTATGATTTTGCAGAAGGCAGGAAAGGTGATTCTTTTAGAAAGCCTAATACTGGAATGGGAGATGCCCTTGCAAAAAACCTTGCCAAGATGAATCTATCCATTGATTGGGAAAATTCATTTATGGTTGGTGATTCTCTTTATAAAAAAGGTGTTGATCTTACTCCAGCCGCAAAACCAGGGATCCACTTTAGCAATAGTGATAGAAAGTTTGCAGAAAACTTAAAGATTCCTTTTTATGATCCTGTCGATTATTTTGGTTGGCGTGAACATGGTGTTGATATTTTCAATCATTACGATCAAGTGAAAAAATATTTAAAAAAAATCAACAAACCTTGCATAGATAATTTATCAAATTAAAAATTAATGAATTCTTGTAAAAAGAGAGGGAATGCATAAACTCTTCCCTCTCAATTGAATTTAATCTTTTTCGATAAAATCAGCAAGTTTTCGTAAAACTTCTGAAATACCAGTACAGTCGCAAACACATTTACATTCTGCTTGCTCTTGGCAACAATCTTTCTTGTCACTCATAAAAAATCTCCTTTGTTAATTGCAACAATTTGACTTCTCTATATCATCAGCAAACTTTCTTAAAATCCTGGCCAGATTCTTTGCTTTCAAAGAGTAAATCACTTCTTTACCTTGTTTTGAGGCCTCAATTACTCCTGCATCTTTAAGTTTCGATAGGTGTCGACTCACTACCGAAAGATCAATTGCACAACACTTTGATAAGGCTCCGACGTTGCATTCGGTACTTTTACAAAGCTCAGCTACCATCTTTAATCGATTGGGGTCTGAGAGTAGTTTAAACAAGTTTGAAAGTTCATTAAGTTTCTTCATACTTGCATTTTAGCGCAACTATAGATTAATAACAACACTTGCTCGAACATGCAAGTGTGTCTTTTCAGCTAGTTAGCAAAATATTAGTTTAATTCAACGAAGATAAAGTAGTTTTTTCAAAAAGTGCAAATACATTCAACAATTCTTGAGGTCTCTAGAGTATTAAAGACTTTCTACACTATTATTTAACATATAGGGAATTAAGATTTTATTAGTCTGAGGAATATATCCAATATCGGCTAAACCTTTCTTTCCATCTAAAATAGTTGTAATAGTCTTGCCGTCTGCAGAGATTTCATAAATCATACCTTTAACCCAATCAGAAACAATGAAGTTTCCATTATTATTAATCTCTAGACCATCAAGGTTTCCTAAAGGCTTAGTCGTGATATATGAAATTGCCTTAGTTTTAATATCGATAGAATAAAGCCTTCCTAAGATTTTAGTTGTCCAGTCAGTGGTAAGGCCCCAAGCAGCTACAAACAATTTCTTATTATGAAACAATAATCCATTTGGTGATTCTAAACGATCTCCTTCCATAAATGTCGAAATTTGATTATTTTTTATCAGATGGATCCTTGAAGTTAAACTATCTGAAACATAAACTGATCCATCAGGACTAATCGCAATATCATTTAAAAACTTAGCTTCTTTAATCTTAAAAGTTTTTATTACCATTGATTTTTTAATATCTATAACAACAATATCATTGATATCTGTGACCCATAATTGACCATTGTGAGCCCTCATTCCTTTTGGAGCATTCAAATTCTCAATCCACTTTGAATTTATAATATCTCCATTCATTGATAAAAGAGAAATATGCCCATTTCCATCTTGACCATCGCCTTCGCCATCAATATTTGAGACAAAAACAAGTTTTGATTCTTCATCAAAGTAGACAGACTCTGGATTGAGACAATCTTGTGAGAAATTCCAATTAGAATATTTATTTTTCACGCTAGAACAAGTTGATCCTAAAATAAGAATTGTCATTAAGAGATATTTCATTTTCTTCCTTTTGTAAGGTTAATTATTTAAATAGGTATAAGATTTTAGTGAATCTTCATATAAATCCGAAAGTTTAACTCCTTCTCTAGGAGCAATGATATTAGCTTCAATTTTTGCATTTATTAATTTTTTAATCTTTTGGGCCATTTCTTCAGGGTGATATTGCATAGTTTTTAAAACTTTAGATGAGTTACTCCCTAAGATTATCTCCTCTACATAAAATCCAGATGGATCATTCCTATCTCCATAAACATGTACTTCTGAGACTCGTCCAAAAAGATTATGCATATCTCCCATAACATCTTGATAAGCACCAGTTAAAAATATTCCTAAAAAATACTCTTCATTGTCTACAATATCATGCAATAAAAGCGTAGATTCTACTCCTTCTCTCGAGATAAACTGATCAATTTTCCCATCACTATCACAAGTTATATCAACTAAGGTAGAAAGATTTTTGGGTTCAATATTTAATTTTGTCAGCGGAACGATTGGTAATAATTGGTCAATGGCCCAGTGGTCTACAATACTTTGGAAAATACTGAAATTACATAAATACTGAGTACTAACCTCGTTAGTAAGACTTGCCAAACCATCTGGAACAAATTCTAATTTCTTAACAAGTTGTGAAATCTTCGTTATTAATTTTTGATAGAGTGTTTCAACCATCGCTTTTTCATCTAGGTTAACTACTCCAAGTTTAAATGCTTGATGACATTCTTTTTTTATATTGAGTGCTTCATTATAAAGATTTTGATAATTTTGCTCACTTAAAGATTCTTCTTCAAGTAATTCTCTCATATTCGATACTATAATGTGCTCGTTATCTTTCTTATCGGTCTTATATGTCTGATCTGTTTTTATCGTATCTATGACATTTGTGATGACGCAACTATGATAGGCCACTGTCGCTCTACCAGATTCAGTCACAATATGAGGGTGAGCCACTCCATCTAAATCACAAATCTGCTTGAGACCCCAGACTATATCTGAAGCATAGTTTTCAATATTGTAATTTCTAGAAGAGTCACTTGCTCTCTTGGACCCATCATAATCAACACCTAATCCACCACCAACATCAATATACTTTATTTTACAACCATGATTTAGAATTAACTTTGTATAATAATAACCAGCTTCTGTAATAGCATCTTTAAATGTCTGGATATCTGAGACTTGAGATCCAATATGGAAATGAAGTAGGTTGAAGCAATTCAGAAGGTTATTTTCTTTCAAATAATCAACACATTTAATGACCTCTGATGCAGATAAACCAAATTTAGACTTCTCTCCAGCACTCTTTGACCATTTTCCAGAATAATCTACATTTAACTTAACTCTGATACCTATGAGAGGTTCTACATTCATCTCTTTTGCAACCTTGATTAACATTGGAAGCTCAGAGTACTTTTCAATGATGACGATCATTTTCCTTCCAATTTTCCTGCCTATCATAGCTAACTTCATGTACTCTTGATCTTTGTAACCATTTAATACTGTCAAAGAATTTGGGTTATCATTATAAGCTAAGACTGCTAATAGCTCAGGCTTTGAGCCAGCTTCTAACCCAAAGTCATAATCACGCCCTGCATAGATAACCTCTTCAACCACCTCTCTCATTTGATTGACTTTTATTGGATAGACTCCAAAATATTTACCACCATACTGAGCTTTAGAGATTACGCTTTTAAAGGTTTCATTAATTTCTGATAATTGGTTGCGTATAATATCGTGAAATCTTAAGACTAAGGGCAATTGAACATTTTGAGATTTAACTTCATTAATGATATCCATTAAAGGTATTTTGAGCTCATCTTTATGAGGACAGACCTCCAAAAATCCATCTTTATTTATGTCAAAGTATCCCTCTGACCAAGAGTGAACCCCATAGCTTCTTTCAATATCTTTATTTTCCCAGCTCAATGATCCCTTTTAGGCGACGCCTTCTTACAATGTTAACAAATATGGATTTCATAGCATATTTTAATGAATAAATTTTAAAATATATACCTTTTTAATTGATTAAATTTCACCTCAAATTTACTATCTCATGAGTGAGATCTGATATAATCTATTCTAAATTCTAGGAGTCTCATGAAAATAATTGATAATTCTACTGATCAGAAATTCGAATACCCTGAAAACCCCACTTTCGGCAGTGCTAACCTACCAGTAGTACTTTGGAGTGACCTCAATGATTCTCAAGAGGTCTTTTTGAGTGATACTAACTCTTTGCCATTTTCTCCTTTTTTCAGTGCTCTCCACTATGGACAATCAATTTTTGAAGGCATGAAAGCCTATTACTTAAATGAGCGTGAAGTTGGGATTTTTCGTCCTCAAATGCATTCAAGTAGATTTTCAAAATCTGCTAAAATAATGTCTATGGATGTGATAAGTGAGGAATTTTTTGAAAAATCTATCATTGCGTATGTTGAAAAAATTAAAAAACATGTACCAAAGTTAGAAGGACATTCATTATATCTTAGACCTCTTTTATTTGCTCAGGATACAGTTATTAAAGTTAGAAGTTCATCAACTTTTAAATTTATTATTATGTCTTCAATCGTTGGAAATTATTTTTCTAAAAACTCTAAGGGACAAAAAATTCTTGTTAGTAAAAAATTTACTAGAGCATTTCCCAATGGATGTGGAGAAGCTAAAACAAGTGCAAACTACGCACTCAGTATTCCAGCACTTGAATATGCATACTCAAAAGGTTTTGATCAAGTCATGTATCTAGATGCTCTTACGAAAACATATATAGAAGAACTTGGTGGTATGAATTTCTTTTATGTTGAAGGAAATACTATTAAAACACCAAAATTAGAAGGTACCATTCTTCATGGTATTACTAGAAGAAGTGTTCTGGAGCTGGCTCCAAGTTTAGGATTTGAAGTGAAGGAAGAGAATTTAACTTTAGACCAATTAATTAAAAAATGTATAAATGGTGAGATTTCAGAAATTTTCGCCTCAGGAACTGCTGCTTCTATCGCTCCTCTTTCTGAAATAGGCATAGAAGACCCTACGAGTTTGGAAATTCAAAGACTTGAATTCAATGCTCACCCTGTTGCCTTAAAGCTTAGAAAATATCTTGAAGATACTCATAGAGATAAAACTGATCATTCTAAAAAATGGTTATTTAAAGTATAAGATATTCAAATCAATTGCCCTCACAAGAAAGATGTACACAATCACAATCATGGTCGGATGTATCATGTTTTACATTTGAAGTGTTAAATAGAACGAAAAACAATAGAAGCAGTAATTTCATACTATTATTATATCTTGGATATTTTAAAGATCAAGTCGAAGTTATACTTTTCTACAGCTCAGTAGTAATGAGCTTTTGATAAAACTTATCTTTGAAATTTTTAGGGTTATCTAAATCCATTAAAGACAAAATTTCAAGTTGCTTAGAATTAGGTGTAATAAGTGGTAGTTGAAGAAAAACTAAAAACTTAGAAAGCAGATTCTTACTCATCAGTTTTTTTAAATTCTTCAGTGCCCCTCCCAGTTGTATTTCATCATCAGTTAAGTCTGTACCAAATGGAAATTTTGGAAACAGTCCAGACTTTTTATGTTCTAATAAAATATTTTTATAACTTTGAGGTGTATTGGATTTAAAGCTAGCTGGCAATTCATAACTCAATGAAATCTTGCCACTCTTCTTGGCCTTATTTAAAAGCTCTTCTTGAAAATCACTATCACAAACTTTTAAAAGCTCAATAATAATTTCTTCATCAGTTTTCCCTCGTAGATAAGCAATTCCATACTCAGTCACTAAAACATCTCTCATGTGTCTTGGAACGGTTATGTGTCCATAATTATAAACAAGATTTGAAACTTTTTTTCCTTTGCTCATTCTCGTAGAGCGCATTGTAATAACAGAGTGCCCATCTGGAAGTTCTTGAGCCATGGCCACAAAATTAAATTGCCCCCCAACACCACTAATAATCTGTCCACTATCAAGGCCATCAGAAACATGACCACCTGAAAGTGTCGTCATCATACAAGTATTGATAAATCTTGCATTTTTTCTATGAAGCCTATCGATCACCTCATGACCATATAATTGATTAACTTTTAAAACACTTTTCATAGCAAATAACTTTCTTTCTTGAACTGGTAAGTCTTTAAGCCATTGATAGAAATTACTAGGACCAAGAAAAAAACCAGCATGCATTAAATTTCCATTGATCAACTCTTTACCTAAACAATGATCAATCATGAGCTGCCTATTACGACTCCAAGTTGAATCTACTTCAAAATCTCCACTATAAATACTACCTTGTAGATATCTCAAATCATTTTTAAAAATCCCCCAAAACTTTAATAGATTAAAATCATCTTCAGTGATGTCGTTTTTGATGACTTTTCTCTCAATTAAATGATCGATAAGTTCAGGAGTAATATTTTCTGGATTTAAAAGATCTTCATTAATTAACCTTTGAAGAGCAATATTATCATAAACTTTCTTCTTTAAGATTCCACTTTTATAAAGCTCCATAAAACCATCAACCATCATCTCAGTTGCACCAAAAAGTCCTTCATGAAAAACATTCAACTCTCCCAATTTTTTGATAATTGATTCAGAGTTTTTATATTGTGGAAATGATTTTAAAAGCTTTTTATATTGATCATTTTCCATGTGGCGCAGGTTTAATCCATAAATAACGGCGTCTCCAAGAGACCCAATACCAACTTGTAATTCCCCATCATCCTTGACTAATGAACTTGCATAGAGCCCTATCATATAATCATCATCGGGAATAGATGATTTTGGTGGAGCGAAAATCTTATAATGATGATCTTCTTGATCAATTAAAATATCAAATTCAGATTCATCTAAAATTGCATCTCCGTACATAAAGGGAAGATTCTCATTTACCTGCCCTACGAGAAGAACTTCTTGGTCATTATTTCTAAGGGCCATCGCTAAATCTGTAGTTAAATCAGCATTACAACTTAAACTGACCTTTGATTTTTCCTTGGCTACCATCTGGACGATTAAATTAACTCCTCTATCAACAAGATCCCTGCATACATGAGTATAATTTGAAGATAAGTAATTTCTCTGGGCATCGAGATTAAATAATAATTTACCAGGAGGGAAATAAAACTCTATAACTTTTATATTCGAAGGTAATTGATTTCGCTCGAATTCATAGTCAAGATCTGGATAGTCACCAAAGATCCTTTCATCAAAGGACTTAATAAATCTTTTTTCAAGATCACTTTTTCCTACAGGTCGCTGCAAAGTCAAAGCCGTACAAATAGTTAAGTTTATTTTTGAGTTATTTTTAGCTTTTTGATAAATTGAATTTATTAAATGATTTGGTTTACCAGCTCCTAGAGGACATGCCAGCACGATATTATGATCTAATTGTCTTAATATTTCTTCTACTGCCTCTTCAACTTGATCATATTCGTTCATATTTTTTCTTTATTTTATTTATAATAGATTTTAATTCACGCTTTAAAAAGTCTCATCACTTAGTTAATCTGACTTTTATTTACTTAACGATGTTAGATTTGATTAATATAACTAGGTACAACGGCAGACCAAAACAAACAAGTATTGAATAATAATCAACCCTGTTTTCATAGAACCATTTTATATAGAAAGAACTACCATGGGAATAGAGTTGTTGAATGATAAGAATTCCTAAACAGAATAGAAACATCTTCTTTGCACTTATTGCAAGTGCACTCATAAAAAAATTGATTGCTATAAATATCAGATGACGATTCAGAGTTGATGGTTCCCCAAAGCCAGGAAAAACAATTGTTAAGATGTGATATACACCACTAAGAAAGAATGGGAGAGCAATTAAAAACTTAAAAGACATTTAAATAGATCTTCCAATAGATGAATTTCATGACGAGAAGGGTTGCTTCAATAAATTTAGAATTTTGTTATCTTGAGAGCTTCTAAATCTTTTATTACCAATTAAACCATCTGATAGAAACTTAGGTGAATAACTTTTGAAAATCTTATCCCATATTGAAAGATTGAACCCATAATTACTATCAGATTCGAACTGTTCAACTGAGTGATGAATAATATGCATTTGAGGAGTAACAATGAATAGCCTAAGAACACTTTCTAACTTGGCAGGAATGTATAAGTTAGAATGATTAAAAATAGCCATTGAACTTAGAATAATTTCAAAGATTAAAATACTCTCTAATGAGAGTCCTAGAATTAAAACTAATAAAATTTTATAAAACATCGAAAGAATAATTTCAATTGGATGAAAACGTAGAGCGGTTGTTGCATCCAAATCAACATCACTATGGTGAACTCTATGAATTTTCCAGAAAATAGAAACTTGATGGAATATTCGATGTTGCCAGTAAATTGCCAAGTCTAAGAGTATGAGACTTATAAGAATTTCTAGAAAAAAGTTAATATTAATTAAATTAAAAAGACCTAAGGTTTTTGTTTGTGCTAAAGATACAAAATAAATAAGACCGGTAGGCAGTACTACTTTTAAAAACAAGGTACTAATGAGTAATATAATAAAATTATGAGGCCAACGACTGATTCTAGTTAAGCTTCTCTTACGATATGAGAAAAAAAACTCGACTATACTAAATCCAACCAAGACAGCTATGAATATAAATAACCTATACTTGACCAATCATTCTCCTACAGTTGTTAGATATGTATAAATAACTCTTCTTTTGGGAACCTTACTTTTTTAGCAGATGCATACTTATCCGCCTCATTTCTAAAACCAATAGGACATACTAATACTGACTTAAGTTTTTTCTCTCCTAGAGCTAATATTCTATCATACTCTTTAGAGATAAAACCTTCCATTGGGCAAGCATCAATTCTCATAGCCGCACAAGCTGTTAATAAATGTCCTAGAGCTATATAGACTTGATTGGTCATCCAAATCTCGAGAGATTTTTCATCTTTCTTAGAGACGAAACCTTCCATCATTTTTTGATATCCATCTAGTGTATCTAATCCAACTCCTCGAATTTGAGCAGTTGATTCTACATATTTTGCAATATGGTCTTTCCCAAAATCTGTAGGAATGCACAACACGATGAGATGAGATGCATCTACAACTTGTTTTTGTTTCCAGCTATGCTCAAGCAATTGTTCTCTTAGAGAGGGTGTCTCGACGACAACAAATTTCCAAGTTTGCAGGCCAAATGAAGACGTTGATAAGCGCAAAGACTCAAATACATTTTCTAATTGCTCGCTACTTAATTTTTTAGAATTATCGAATTCTTTAGTTGCATATCTCCACTTTAAATCTTCAACTATACTCATCTTTATCTCCTATTTAATTGGTAAATATATATCTGTCTTTATATCTAAAACAGACACTTGTCTTGGGTCATTCCTGTAAAATTCGATTGGATCCAAGCTCTTATTTTCTTTTAGCTTCTTATTTCTAATCACGCTATACCAAAGACTCCACGCATTTCCAAGATGGTGATAAGCACCAAGGTGACTAACTTTTAAGGCTTTTGAACTCCCAAGCTCCCCTTTCGTAAACTCAGAAGATACTTCAAGTTTGCCAATATATTTTAAGCCTGCCGTATAGTGACAATTCTTCTTAACAATATCAAATTTATGATAAAGTGAAAAACAAGTTTCTGACTCAATATTAGGGTGATTCTTAGCTAGTTCCATTAAATCTCGAAAATTAGATTCCATATCAGCCCCTATCTCATCAAGTGAGCATCGACTCTCAATTCCAACATATGGAAAGCCAGCTCCTTCAACAACTCCATCACAAGATATCTTTGATTGGACATGTCCTTTTTCTGCTACGTATTTTAAGAGCTTAAGACCACGCTCATAATCCATGCCTATCATTGCAGTCATCATTTTTTTCATAAAGAATAGAAAAAATGGAATCGAACTATCCATTACCCATGTCACTTTCGTTTGATCTAAATTAAGCTCTGAGAATTTGAAGTAACACTTTGCTTTAGATTTAAAAGGTTTTAAAAACTTTAGATCGAAGAAAATCTCAATATTGGGAACTTCTGAAGTCTTAACCATAGTCCCCATACCTACCAACTCCCCGGCCCATGAATTTTTTCTACCATCATCAGAAATTTCATTAAAAGCATTTGGCTCCATGATCCTCCAAGGAGACCATGTATTCCAATGTTTAAAATCACTAACTAAGTTAAATACTTTATCTACTTTAGCATCAATGATGATCTCTTTTTGGATCTCTAGTTTCATATCTTTGCCCTTTAAATAATTATTCATTAAAGTTTGAGGGATGAGAAGAAAGTTTTTGTCTAAATTAAATATAATTACTCGTGAATAATTAGTATTTTGATCTTAAAGTTCATTATTAATTTAGATCTCTTAATCCTTATCTACATACATTAAGACAACAGGTAAAATAATTAAATCTGAAAATAAAGCAAGCAATAAAATAATTGCAACAAAAACACCAAAGATAATATTAGGAATATAAGAACCAAATACAAAGGAAGCAAAACCAATAGATAAAACAATTGTCGTCAAAAACAGAGAGGGAAAAGTAGTATCATAAACTTTTTCAACTGCTTCTATAATACTACTGTCTTGATCTCTAGATTTTTTATATTCAAAAAGAAAATGAATGGAATCATCAACCGCCACACCTAAACAAACACTGGCAATGATCACTGAGCCCATATCTACTGTGAAGCCGCCAAGATAAAAGATAATTGAACCTACCAATAAGGGCCAAATATTTGGTATTAGAGCTAATAAACCCAGCTTGATTGATTTTAAATAAATCATCAAAATTAAAGTTATTAATAAAAAAGCCATCCCAAAGGACTTTATAAAAGTAGTGACGACATAGGGTGTAAGTTGATGAAACAATGTAGTTTTTCCGGTCACCAAAACATTGAGACCAAGTTGCTTGGATTTCATCTTTATTTTTTCAAATGCAAGTAGAGCATCCTTAGAGTTTAAAGTATTCCACGTTAATGATAAGCGAAGTTTACTCTGAGTGATATCCATTTTACTTGATAAATCTTGCCCTTGAGGTAATCCCAAAGAATAAAAGAAGATACTTTCAGCAATCGTTTTTTTTGAGTTAGGTATTTTGTAAAAATCAACCTGTCCTTCGTTAAAGGTCATATTTAGTTTCTTTATTATATCAAGTATAGAGTTCGTCTTTATTGCTATTTTACTTTCTAATATCCAATTGGATAAATGATCTACTTTCAACAAAAAACTAGGCTCATTAATTCCTTCTGGAACTCCTGAGTCAATTAAAAGTTCAAGGCCTGATGAGTACCCCATGTTTTTTTCCATGAATCGGCTTGCTTGGACACCAGGATGATCATGTCTAAATTGATCAAGAGGGTTCATATTTATTTCAAGTGAAGAAAAACAATAAACTCCTGCTGCAACACTCATTATAGTTGAAATGAGAAAATACCTTCTATAAGTATTTAAAAAACGAGTGATTGCTTTGATATTACTTTTTGAGATAACTCCAAACTGACTCTTACCTACAAGAGACTTGAATTTTGTAGGAAATAATAAAATTAGAGGGCATAGAAACCAATAAGTTACAAACCAAGCACAAATCACTCCTATACCAACCATGACTCCTAATTCAGAAATAGGCTCAACCTTAGCCCCGTAAAAAGTAAAGAACCCTATAGCTGTAGTTAAACTAGTTAGCAGGGTTGGATAAAAATTCTTATTCATTGAATACTTAATTGAATCAAAGTAATTCTTACCGCTTTTAAGAGCATAGAAATATGAACTTAAGAGATGAATCGCATCTGAAATAGCAATGGTCATGATGATTGTTGGGGCGGCTGCAGTCAAGGTATTAACATTTTGATTTAAGAACCCAGCAATTCCTAAAGCTAAAAACGATGAAGATGAAACGACCAAAAATACTGAAAAAATGGAGGAGATTGATTTAAATCTTAAATATAAGAGTATTGAAAAAATTAAATACAAAAATGGGATTAAAAAAACTAAATCATCAATAGTGGCATTTTTAAAATCATCGACAACCCTAACAGGACCAGTTAAATGCACTTCAAATTGAGGATTTTTTTTCTTGAAATTTTCTAATATTTTCTGATGGGCTCCAGAAACTTTCGAATGATCCGGAGGGTTATTTAATGCTGGTCTCAATATGGATTGTAAAACAAAAGTCTTGTGATCTTTGGAAATCAAAAAATTATATAAAAATGGCCATTTTTTTATATTCCCTGTAAGTGTTTGAATACTTTTTTCATTAATTTCTCCACCATCATAAAAATCTGAAATCACAATATCATCAGCAGTTGAATTCATGAATTGAAAATTAGTAATACTTTCGACCCTGACTATATCTTCAACTCCCCATAAAAGATCAGTCAGATCTTTTACTTGATTCAGGTCTCTAACATTTAAGATCCCAGTGGTATTTTTCAAGCTAATAATTAAATTATCATCGTTGCCAAAATATTTTTCAAATGAGTTGAATTTTTGAACATTTGGATCTTTATCTGAATACCATGCTTTATAACTAAAGTCTGATTTCAAGGACATCAAACCAAATCCGCAAATCAAGTGAATGATAGATAAGATAATAATATATTTCTTAGGAGAATGTAATATATTATCACAATGATTGTGCTGAAATTTATCAAGTATTTTTCTCATCATTTTTTATAGAATTTAGTATATCACTAATTTGTTAAATTTTATAAAAATTAATTCATGATCTTTAAATGCTCACCTATATTATCTTTATTCAATAGACTCTTTGCTCCATGAGTCGCTTTTGTAAAAATATATTCAAATTCTTGACTTATCTATCTTATAAAACAACATGGATGCATTCTTCAAACTAGCACTGTTAAGAATTTAAATAAAGAACACTAAAAAATCCTAGAGATTTCTTCAGGTGATTTATTCATTTTTCCCTGTAAAATATTCACACTTTCTTAGCATAATCAACAATTTCAATTAGTTAATAAAGTTTCTTTTATCTACTTCCAAAAGATTTCCATTTGGCTTAAATGCATGCTAAGTTTCCTTGATCTAATAAAGGTAAGCATTATGAATAAAAAATCCCACAAAAACCCACAAGACCAAGAAGTCAGCATTGGTTATATGAAAAAAGACGAGCAAATCGCTACTGTCTATATAGGTAATATGATCTATGCCAAAGATGAAAAAGATGTCCTCCATTTGTTCAAGAAATATGGATACGTGAGCTATGTGAGAATCAATAGAGATAGGAGAACTAATAGAAGCAAAGGTTTTGGATTTGTTCAAATTGAGAGCTTGAGCCATGCCCAAGAAGCAATTAAAAATCTTAATGGTCGTGAATTAGATGGAAGAACACTGAAAGTGAGCTTAGCCATAGAGAGTCAGCCTAACAAAGCACCTGCAAGGACAAGAAATAGAACTTTTTCGAAAAGAAGAAGGGCCTAGACCTTATTAATCTAATACTGGTAAATAATCTCTCTCAATAGTTGCAAATGGATAGTCAGCTTTGGTTTTTGAACATTGCCAACTAGATTCACCGCCAAATTTAACTGCGTAATACGTAACATTTACTACATAGTCACAAGTGTATCCCCTCTTCATAGAAGTTCCTATACTTTCACAAACATCATATAATTGAGTTTTCAATTGTTGATCACAATCTCTTTTACTCATTCCACTAGTTACAGGTTCATGATGATAGCAATGATCATGGTAATAGCATGCTTTAAAAAATAAATCGTCAAATCCGGGTACACTTGATGTACATCCATTAAAGAACATCTTTGTTTTATTGACTTTGTCATGGAGTTGACAAAACTGACCTTGTCTCGTTTTTTTACTATTTGAACATCTAATTTGGTTAACTAATTCTCCACCATCCTCTCTACAAGTCTGTTCCAATAATGTTTGCGCATTAGACAATGAACTAAATATGAAAACTGCTAATAGTATTTTGCTCAAAGATGATTCTCTATGATCGGGCCCCATATTGGATTATTTAAGCGCTTTAGCCATTTACTAACATCTTTAATTTTACTAATTGTTGCAAATGGATGGGCTAATTGTCCTCCGACCCAATCACCTGACTCATCTCTAGAGCAAGTATTCGGTGGACATGGGATACCATCATCACCTAACTTATAGGTAAACTCTCTTCTCTCTTCAATATACTTTCTCAACTCTATGGCCCTAGCCGGTGAATAGGCTACAACAGCAACCTCTGAGTTATGATATTCAGATAACTTATCTAAATTATAACTACCAATGATTGCGATCTCATCATCTATACTCATGGACTTTGAATGAATTGTTTTACCATGTGTACTTCCTAAGTGAGCTCCGTAATACTCATATACTTGTAATCGATTCTTTGGTGTTCCTAACTTCATAAGAGAAGATCTGTATTTTAAATATCCGGCAAAGACCTGAATTCCATCAATTGAAGACATTGAATTCGTTAAAATCTTAATATCAACTCCTCTTTTTAGGAGAGCATCAACGGCCTTAGAGAAATTAGGAGTTGGAATAAGATAGGGAGATTCAATAACAATACTTTTAGTAGCACTATTTACTAACTTTAACATCTCTGGACCAAGCACACTCTTATAAGATAAGTTATCTTCCTTCAATGAATCTCCAATAAATTCAACCTTCACGTCGTTTTGCTTTAAAACTTCATCTTCAATTTTACTAATGTACTTACTAGAAATATTAAACTGATTCATTAAAGCTTCAATTCGTGCTTCTTGTTGATCTAAAAGATATCTACCCATTTTTCTCATTTTATTTTTACATTTCCCTAAATTGCTAATTTTATACTTATCCCAGCAATACTTTCTCGTCATTATGGCAAATGAGGCTTTTGTACTTACAGGTGAATTCCAATAGTTCAAAAAATGTTTCTCTGCATCTTTAACAGCTTGTCCCGTCACCAATACGTCTCTATCTACATAAGTCCCTTTCTCAGCGACTGCAAAATATGTCCCTTCAACATTTCGACCACCAGTTAATAAATACTCGCCATCTACAATAAATAATTTGTCATGCATACGCTGAGCAAAATACTTACCATTATATAAATTTTTTAGAACATTTTTCTTATCCATTAGATTATTAAAAAATTTAACTTGTATTCCCTCTTCTTCTAGGTGCAGTAGTACCTCTCCTGGTACATCTGTACCAAAACCAGGTCCACCACCGTCAAATATAAGTCTGACATCAGGGTTTTTCATTAATCGTTTTTGTGCTCTCAGTAAAGCCAGAGAAGCAAGACCTGTATCATCAGCATGAAAAATAAACTTGGAACTATAAATTTTTTGCTTAGCATTTTTTGTAATAGCATATCTTGCTGATAAGGCATCAATTGGGTCATTTAAAATTTTAAATACACTCCCATTTGCAAAAAAAGAAAAAATTGTAACCATTAAAAAGAACTTCATAAAATCTCCAAAATATTTATTATGGAAATTTTCGCATTTTTTTGAATATTTAAGAGAAACTATGTGAATTTTTCATAAAATGCATAAATTCTAGTCAGATAAACTCTGCTCCAAATCAAACAGCATATAGGCATTGTACCAGTAAGATTAGCTCTAAATTTTATCTGGAGTCGAGAATTTATCTCCAGGATTAGAAAGGAAGTTAATCTCATCTATATTTAAAATTAGATCCCCATCAGAGTCTATATCTTCAAATTTTTCGAATTTTAGTCTATTTTTTTGAACGGCCATGCCGTAGCCATTTAATGGCCCACCAGGGATTTTGTGGCAAATCATACAACTAGTTGAATATTTAGAGTCCATATACTGAGGATACTCTCTTTGAAACTTCTGAAGATGGATTGTAGTGGCCATTGAGTTAATGACTATAAATAAAGTGAATACTATTAGTTTTATCATGAAAGATTCTTAGCATGAGACTTTCCCTATAGAAAGCTGGCTGTTAATGTATGTAAAATTTCGCTTTGCACAGTGTCACCTTCTCGGATTTATTAAAAACACTCTCAAGAAACGGACTCTAGCGATCGGGTAAAATCACTCTCTATTTTATTAATAATAAATTCATGGTTTAATTGGGCAAGTAACTTTCATTAACAAAGGAGTGTTTGTGAAGAATATTTCACTAATCTTTATAGTCTCAGTTTTATTTTCTTGTGGTTCTAATAAAGTTAATAGAGAAGTCTCCAATATAACGATTGAGCCTGGTAAGAATTTTAAAATTAGAAACTTTGAAGGTAATCACTTCGGTAATGTTAAATATGATAATAACAATCGTGGTGTTGGTCTATACTTACAAAAAATACCAAATCAAGATGCCTATTATGGATTACTAGCTGAATATTTAGGCCATTTTGAGGAAAAAAATTTCACTGCCAACTTTCTCAGACCAGGAAAAAAGAAGCTTTTAGGTAAAGAAAAAAATGGTTATCTTACTGAGCTTCTTGAGAGGGTAAATGTTTACAGATTTGATCGAGTGCCTGGAAAGCGTATCTACAATCTGAAATATTTGAAAGTTAATAATGGAAAAATTGAATCAGGAAAGGTTGTTCCTGGTGCTAGATTAGCTATTCTTGGAAAACTTATTAAAGGTAACCCAATGAAAAATGCAATGCTTACAATGATCATCAACGGCCAAGAAACGAAGACAATCTTCTCGAAATCTAAGCGGTTTTGGCTAAAAAGCTTATTAAGCTCAAGGTGGGAAAAAGATTATGTAGCTGGAAACTATAATCCTGGATATAAGCAAGGAGATATTATAAACCTTGAACTCCAAAAATTTGATGGGGTAAAAAACATTGGAAAAGCTGATTTCGATGCAACAACATTGAAAAAAGAGAGGGTTTTAGGCACATTTAACGTAAGAGAAGACTTTAGAGGAATGTATATATTTCAAGCAGCTCCATCAGCAACACGACCAATAGGTACAGAAGTTATTGAGGATAAAATTGGAATCTTCTTTGATGTTTTCGATGCTAGAGGAATGGGTATGGACACGGTTGAGCTAGTGCTTGTTAACCCTAGTGATTCATATGGATCTCAAATGTACTTTGAAGAGTACGGAAACTCTAACTAACTTCTTTTATAAAAAATAGCAAGTGAAAAATATAGTTCTCCCTTGCAAGCTTTTTTGCTTGTTTGACGCCCTCTGAACTATGGGC
>Ga0114952_1000860_pt1 | contig 28495 bp, 16 predicted proteins | sample SidtaG_2_FD_87303 | JGI IMG/M metagenome (GOLD analysis project Ga0114952, IMG submission 87303) | Marine algal microbial communities from Sidmouth, United Kingdom - Sidmouth_Asex2 metaG | ecosystem: Host-associated > Algae > Red algae > Unclassified | place: Sidmouth, United Kingdom | collected...
TTCAATGAAATGTATCTAATTTATTTGAGGATTTTAAAATTTAGAGTGGTTTTAATGATTTAGTTTAAAGAGAGAACTTACCAAATAAATCTACTTTTAGGAAGGACGGACAAATAATTATTATATTGAGATAGTTTTCTATTCTGAACTCAAGTTATAAGTATGAAACTGGAATTAGTTTAAACTATATTTTGTATTGAGTTTTGGGTTTAGATAAGAAAAAAACGGAGCCTTAGTGCACTAAGGCGAATATTTTTGACGCAAGATAAACTCAAAAGACTTGCAAAATGTTTAATAATAATTTGGGTTTCATACTTAATTACTATTTTTAAGGTAAATGTTCTTGAAAGCCAATTTCAAGAAAAGATTACCAAACAGAAAATAAAAAGAAATTTAAAATTATTATGCCAAATAAAAATCAAGCTTTTATAGTAGAGGGAGGTCATAAATTAAGTGGAGAAATAACCCCACAAGGAGCTAAAAATGAAGCACTACAGGTTATTTGTGCCACGATGTTGACTCCAGAACGTGTGACTTTGACAAATCTACCCAATATAAAAGATGTTGTCATGTTAATTGATTTGCTCAAAGGATTGGGTGTTTTGGTGAACAAAGTGGACAACAATAGTTATACATTTGAAGCCAAAGATATTGATTTGACTTACCTAAAAAGCGCAGCCTATATTCAAAAAGCGAGCAAAATAAGAGGTTCTGTGATGTTATTGGGACCTTTATTGGCTCGTTATGGAGAAGCTGTTTTGCCCCAACCAGGAGGAGATAAGATTGGACGTCGCCGTTTGGATACGCATTTGTTGGGTTTGCAAAAACTAGGGGCAGAATTTAACTACAACATTGATAAAAATATGTATTCCATCAAAGCACCTGAATTAGTAGGAAGTTATATTTTGATGGACGAAATTTCTGTAACTGGAACGGCAAATACATTGATGGCAGCCGCTATGGCAAAAGGAGTAACGACAATTTACAATGCGGCTTGTGAACCTTACTTACAACAATTGTGTAAGATGTTGAATGGGATGGGCGCAAGAATAACTGGAGTTGGTTCTAATAAACTGATCGTAGAGGGAGTTGCTCAACTATTTGGAACGGGGCATCGTCTGTTGCCAGATATGATTGAAATAGGGAGCTTCTTAGGATTGGCGGCAATGACTCAATCTGAGTTGACCATCAAAAATGTACGAGTAGATGCGTTAGGAAATATCTTGCCCGTTTATCGTCGAATGGGAATTAAGTTTGAAATAATTGGCGATGATATATATGTTCCAGCACAAGATCTGTACGAAATACAAACGTTTATAGATGGCTCTATTATGACCGTTTATGATGCACCTTGGCCAGGTTTTCCACCGGATTTGATGAGTATTTTATTGGTCGTTGCAACACAAGCAAGAGGAAGTGTTTTGATTCATCAAAAGATGTTTGAAAGCCGATTGTTCTTTGTGGATAAGTTGATTGACATGGGAGCGCAAGTTATTCTATGTGATCCACATCGAGCTAATATTATTGGGTTGGGAAGACAATATCCATTGAGAGGAATTACCATGACATCACCAGATATTCGTGCAGGAGTATCTTTGTTGATTGCCGCAATGTCTGCAAAAGGAACGAGCAAAATCTTACAAATCAACCAAATTGATAGAGGTTATGAACGTATAGATGAACGATTGAATGCACTAGGTGCTAAGATAAAACGAGTTGATCTTTAACTCAAATTTAATATTAAATCAGAAGAACTTACAAACGTATTTTATACTTTTAGGAAGCCTTATAGACCTTGTTTTTTAGTTTTTAATACATTTTATTAATAGACACATGTTTATAGAGCATTAATTCTATAGATCATTTTAGAAGTCTATTTTTTTTATTAAATTAGATGAATAACTAGGAATCAATTTAAGGTTTAGTGTTTTTTTTGAAAATCTCTGAAAAGGAGTTCTTTATTATTAAATAATTCTTTATCTTACAATGTTATCTATTAGTAGATGTATTTTCATAACCCCGAGACATTCAGTTAATTTTAGACAGCTATGCAAGGAGTAGAAACCCTCAATATACAAGCCCCATACACTGGGCTTCGCTCGTTTGAGCAACCAGATCGTTCATTCTTTTTTGGTAGAGAACGCCAATTAGATGAATTGCTACGCAAACTACGCTCCAATCGCTTTTTGGCAGTAGTTGGCAGTAATGGGAATGGAAAATCTTCATTTATTAAGGCGATGTTGGTTCCTCGTTTGAAGGAAGGCTTTAATGGGCAAGCTGGTGCGGCTTGGCGAATTGCTACTTGTACACCAGGGAATAACCCATTGGAGAACCTTAGCCGTCAACTCGCGCAACGAAATGTATTGCATGGGGATGAAATGATGGATCCTAGTTATCCTGCAAAAATCGAAGGAATGCTTCGAAATGGAAGCTTGGGTATTGTAGAAGCTTTCAAAAAATCTTCTGTTGGACGTGGTGAAAACTTGATGATTGTTGTCGATCAGTTTGAAGAAATATTCAACTTTAGTAGAAAGAACAAACGGAACGAAGAAGATGCCGCTACTTTTGTTAATTTGCTTTTAAATGCAAGTCGTCAAAAAGAAGCGCCTATTTATATCGTTCTGACCATGCGCTCAAATCATATTGGCGATTGTGCCGAATTTAGAGGTTTGGCAGAAGCAATCAATGATGGTCAGTTTTTAATTCCTAGAGTAAAACCAGAAGATCTTAAACGGATTATTGTTAATCCTATACAGCATGATCGTGCGGTTAAAATTACTGGAGTGCATGCTGAAATAGATGACACGGTAGTAAAAGCGATTATTAATGATTTAGGTAAGAATACAGATGAATTAGCTACGTTGCAACACACGATGTTGCGTATGTGGAACTATTGGTTAGATAAAGAGCAAAATACAGAGGTGCCTATTTCCATGTCTCATTACAAAGGTGTGGGAACAATCAAAGGGGCAATGGCTAGACATGCAGAAGAAGCCTACTCTGATTTGGACACAGAAGAAAAACGCATTATCTGTGAACGTATCTTTAGAGCGATGGTAGAAAAAGCACCTGATGGAAGTGCTTCTAGTCGTGCTGTAACTGTACGAGAGATGATGGAAATAACGGAGCGCTCTATGCGTGAAGTTCGTTTAGTGATTTATACCTTTAGTCAATCTGGGCGTCGCTTTTTAAGTGCGCCTCCTGTTGCTGAAATAGACGAAGATAGTGTTATCAGTATAGCACACGATAGTTTGATTAAGCGTTGGACACGCCTAAAAGGTTGGGCAAATGAAGAAGCCGAGGCAGCAGAAATGTATGGTCGTCTTTGTGCTGGAGCAGCTTTGTATCATGATGGAAAAGGAAGTCTATGGACAGATCCAGAATTAATCATGGGCTTAAAGTGGTTTAATCCAGAAGAGTATGACGAAGATTATTCTTGGCGTCTACCTCCTAACAAAGGGTGGTCTAAGCGGTATGAGAATACAGAAATTGATTATGATAGAGCAATCGAATTCTTGACTTTGAGTCATGAAGATGATTTGGCGGCTCTAAAAAGAGATAAGGAAGTTGATGAGCGCAAAGACACTAGACGAAGAACGTTAAGTGCTATTGGTATAGGAGTGGTCTTGTTTTGTGTTGGAATGATGCTATGGGCCTTATACTCCGCAGCTCAAGCACATCAAAGTCAACGAGTAGCTAATGCTAATGAAAGAGAATCATTACGCCAAACTTATTTGGCAGAATTGAGTAAAGAGGAAGCAAGTCGTCAAGAGTTTTATGCTGAATTGAGTGCTAAGAAAGCAATGCAAGAAAAATCTAGAGCAGAAGCCGCTAACCTGACAGCTATGGAAGCCGCTCGTATTGCAGAAGCAAGAGCAAGACAAGCTAAAGATGCTGAACGTGATGCTAAACGTAAAGCAGAAGAAGCTCGTTTGGCAAAAGAAGATGCTTTGCGTAGTAAAGATATTGCGATCGCTCAAACAGAAGTTGCCAAAAAAGCAGAAGCAGATGCGATTCGCCAAAAAGAGATTGCTTTAGAATTTAAAGGTCTTTCACAAGCTCAAAGTATTGCTGTGAAGTCTGTTAAAGAGGAAAATGAAGATATTCAAGGCCTTTTGGCTAAGGAGTCTTATGATTTAAATTCTGCTAGTGGTGGAGATGACAAAGATGCCTTTATTTATGAAGCGGTTTACAAAGCATTAAATCGTTTGGAAGAAGTGAATAAAAATAATCCTAACTTTAACGCTTTAGATCAAGCTCCTGAAGGACGAAGTAGAGTTGGTCGAATTCGAGATATCAAAGTTGCAGAAGGAGATGGTAATCTCTATACCGTTGGGTCTGATGGATTGTTATTAAAATGGAAGTTTGATACTTACGGTAGTAAAGCTGCTCGTAAAGATAAGTCGAACAAACCTGAAATCCTTTCTAGTAATACAGCTGTAGCTAGAACATTAGACATTAGCCCTGATGGCAAGCAGTTGGCACGAGCAGGTGATGGTGACAAAGTATTGATTACAGATGCTAAATCTGGGCAAATTATCAATGAATTGGATGCACATAAAGGGCGTCGCATTTGGGCATTGAAGTATACGCCAAATGGAAAGGCAATTATTACAGCAGGAGATGATGGTTCTGGAGGAACGGCTGTTAATTATACCAATATGGATGGAGCTACTTCTCCTATTATAGGAAAAACACCTTACCGATTAACTTCTCTGGATATTTCTAGTAATGGAGAATATTTGGCTGGAGTTGGAAAATCTTCTGAAGTATGGATTTGGAATTTAAAAAATCAACGTCGTGAGTTCTTGTTAAATAATCCTAGAAGTGAGAAACATGCAACAGCTGTTGCGTTTAATCCTCAAGGTCGTTTTGTGGCAGTTGGATACCAAGATGGAACAATGATGATTTGGGATATGAATAAGGTGAATAGTAATCCTACTTATTTACCTGAAAAATTCTTGCATCACGGTTCTTCTATCTCAGATGTAGAATTTAGCAAAGATGGAACTATGTTGATTGTTGGTAGTTTAGACAAATCTGCAACTCTTTGGACAGTTCGTAATGAAAAGTATCGTGGATACAATGATGCAAAAGAGTTTCCTTATTTAGGAGCGCAATACAATCCTATCAAGTTAGCAGATCATAGTGACTGGGTTACTTCTGTCACATTTAGTAACGATGGAACTAAAGTAATTACAGGAACAGCAAATGGACAACTAAAGTTATGGGAAGTTGATATGACTTTGTATGCAGATCAAATTTGTGATATTGTTCGTCAAAATTTAAGCGATAAGAGTTGGGAAAGATACATTGGAACAGATGATCCGACAGGTAGAACGCTTTATATTGAAACACCAAATGGTGGACGTCGTATTCCATTTTCCACTTGTGGAGAAATGGTTCCTCAAATGAAAGAAGCTCGAAAATTAGAAGAAGGAAAGTAAAAATAAATAAAAGGGAGCCAATGACTTATAGGTTATTGGCTCTTTTCTGTTTTGAAAGCGTTGAAAAATGTATTCAACATGACTTTATGAATCTAAATATATTATTCTCCTATAAATAAAAGGATGTTCGTAGAATCTTAGACAAACAGGTATGTTTGAATGCATAAAGATTTTACGTACATCCTTTTCTATTTTTAATAATGTTTATTATTTCCTGTAAAAATTATCAGATTACCTGCACAATTAATTATATTAGTTGCATATATTACGAGAATAAACCTATTGAAGTTCAATCGTTGTCCATATTTAGAGTTGTGATACATACAATCATGGCTGATGGTGTAAGTAAATGAACAATTTAAGATGAATTACTTTTGTCTATCTACTTACTACAAAGACAAAAACTATTTAACTAAAAAATACCAAAATAATGAAGGTGAGATTGTACCGTCCTGTCATTGCACTCGTTCTGTTGTGTTCTATGTTTAGCTTATTAAGCATTAACGATGCATTAGGACAAAGAGGCAAAAAAGGGACATCCTCAGACGATTGCCAATTGGATGAAGCAAAAAAATGGTATGAGGAGGGAGAACTAGAAAAAATCGAATCGATTGAATTTTGTGCTAAAGATCCTAAATCCATGTCTACTGAAAAACGACTAGAGGCTTTTCAGTTAATTACAGAAAGTTATTTATACCGAGATAAAATTGGCGCAGCAGATAATTCTTTTAGAGAAATTTTAAAAATAGATCCTTTGTACCAACCGGATACAGTAGGAGATTCTTATCAGTCTTATGATTTGATTTACTTGTCTAAAACATTTACAAGAAGACCTATTTTTTCTATGTACTTTGGAGGAGGGTTAAATTTCTCGTTAATAGAACAACTAGAAAATTATGGGGTAGATAACACTTCTGGAACTGCTGATCATGAAGGCTACTTGCGTGAAGTTGTTATTGGAGCTAATGCTACAGTTGGATTTGAATTGCCTTTATTGTATAATTTTGACTTGACTCTGGATGCTACTTTTGCTTATCGTACTCATGCATTTGGAGATTCTATGTATCTCTCTGCAACAACAGCTAATCCATCTAGTCTAATTACTAGTGATTTACGCAAGGACGATCTTTTGTTGTATTCTACTTTAAAATTTAAAGAAAACCAATTTTGGATTGATGTTCCCTTAATGTTGCGTTATAATATAACTAAATTTAAAGGAATTTTACCTTATGTTTATGCAGGAGTTGCAGCTAATTTTTTGCTGTATGCAGATTTGACAGATGTAAGTCGTAGAGCAGCTCCAGAATCAGTCAGAGCAGAACTTGGAGGTCAATCAACGACTTCTAGTAGTATTGTGATTACACAAACTACAAATAGCCCCTCTTTAAGAACAACTGTTAATGTATCTTTTGTGGCTGGTGCAGGGCTTAAATTTCGATTAGGGCGTAATTTTTTATATGTTGATTTTAGATACACCCGTATGTTCTTGAATAATGTAGACTTGGATAATCGTTATTCTAATTCTGAATTATTATATTATCATGGTCATGTAGATAATGATTTTAGAACGGATAACTTTGCCTTGACGGCAGGCTTTATTAAATCATTTTATGTGCCTCGCAAGAAACATCAATATAATCCGATTATTATTAATAGTAAATACAGTAAGTTTCTTGAAAAGGAGCGTAATTACATTAAAAAAGAAACAGACGAAGACCTCAAGCGTGAATTAAATAGTACGCTAAAAGAAATGGAGCAACAACAACCTAGTCTTATTGAAGATGTACAGAAAGGGAAAACGAAAGGGACAAAAATGTTGGACGATAAGAAAAAAGAGATCGAAGATATTAAAAATAAACGTGTAAAAGTTGAAGTAAACTACGAATAAATTATGCTGTATTTATCAAAAAAAAATATACTTTTTATGTTGTTTGTTTTAATAGCATATTTAAGTTCAAGTTGTCAGAAAGATCAAATATCTCCAGCAAATCAAGAGGTTGCTTTTGTGAAGTATTATGGTCATGTTGGAGACCAAACAGCTACAGATGTCATTCCAACTTCAGATGGAGGATATGTATTGTTGGGATCAACGAATTCTTATAGTGCAAGGGAAGAAATGGATATTTTAGTGGTTAAAACGGATTCTTTGGGAAATGAGTTATGGAGTTCTGCTTTTGGCCGAACAGAGGGAGAGGTAGACCCTGATTTTAGGTATTTAAGATTTAGTGAAGAAGGTATTCGTATTATTGAGTTGCCAGATCAATCTGCTTATGTACTTGCCGCTAATAGAACTTACTATGATTATCCTAGTGCTAGTTCAGAAGGACCTGTTGGTGAGAGTAAAACAAAAATTGTTTTATATCAATTGGACTACGCAACAGGTGCTCCAACTTCAACAAGTGGCATAGAATTAATGACAACAGGAACCAATAGTCCATTTACAGAGAAAGTCTCCGATATGAAATTAGATACAGCTGGAGGTGGCGTTAAATTTATCTTGACAGGATATACAAAGAACATAAAACCAAACAAACCTGATGATGACTATAGTGGCTTTTTTGATGAGAAGGATGTTTTTACCGTATTATTAAATGCTGATTTTTCTATAGATCCAAGTTGGTTGAATTTCGTTTATGGATTTGCTGGTTCTGATTATGGAACTTCAGTACAAATTACTAGTGAGGGGTACTTAATTTGTGGTATTAGTGATTTTGATCATTCTGCTACAGGGCAAGCGGCAGATTATGTCCCAAGTATTCTTGTTGTTCTTATTCAAAAATCAGGAGGTACACCTCTCAATGAAAAGGAATATGCCTTAAAGGAGTATCATTTTGGTGGGGGATATTCAGTATTTGATGCTGATAATAATAAGCTTACTATTGCTGTAAATGTTGATAACGCTCTAGGAGCAAATGCGGAGAAAGGGAACGTAGGCTTGTTTCAAATACAGTTGTCATCAATAAATTTTACAGTAGTAACCCCCAATTCAACGGATGGAATAGGATGTCAATATTATGATCTCGGAGATATAAATGGAAGCACAGGAAAAGAACACCTTGTAGAATCTATTGCTCTGTTGCCAGGAGATGAGGGCTTTATTTTATCTACCACTCAAAAGTCATCTTTGTTTGAAAGTGATATTTGTATCGCTAAATTTGATAGAAACTTAAATGTAGAAGAAGGCTGGCCTTATTATTTTGGCTATTCAGATAAAAGCAGTTTGGTGCTAACGAATGACAAAGCAGGATCTGTTATCCCAATTATATCAGGAACAGGTAATCAAATTAATATATCTGGTTATGCGTTCACAGGAAGGTTTGGACTTGGAACCAATGAAATGATGGGATTGGTAAAATTGAACTTAAATGGAACGCTTACCCCATAATAAATTGTTAATCGAGTAGATTAATATAAAAGAACCAATTTAGAATTATCAAAAATAAGAACTAAACAATGGAAATTACATACGAATCAATAAAACCGTATATCTTAGAAACAAAAGTCGAAGGAAGTAAAGTATATTGCAAATTTCAAGTTGACAATGAAGTACTTGAGTCTTTTTCGCATGTAAAAACAAATACAAAAGACGGAGCAGCAAGGGTCAAAAAAATGGTAACGAATACGGCACTTGGCCGAGCTCGTTCTATGGTCTTGCGTGTTTTGCGTAAAGCTGTTGGAGGTGGTTTTGCAGGTACAGCTGTTTCTATGGCTGGAAACGAGGTGTTACGTCAAGGAACCGATGGCTTGAAAATATCAAAGGCTGATAAAGAAGCTGCTGTAGTAAGAGCCTTTGAGAAAATTTCTTTAGAGTTGGCACACGAAGGTGGCAAATGGCGTTTAGCTACAGAGTTTTCAGAGTTTGAGAAGTTAATTAAGCGTAATCCATTAACTAAGTCGTACGACAAAAAGATCTTAGCTCGTATGTTGGTTGAAATGGCTCGTGCAGATGGTACGATTGAAAAAGAAGAAAAAGAATTCTTTGATGATTTCTTAAACAAAGAGACTGGAAGTTTAGGTGAATTAATGCGTGCTCCTTCTATTTCTATGGTGGAATGTGAAGAGGTGACAGCAGAAGCTAGAGAAAATGTCTTTATGATTGTAGCTGCTGTTGCGTTAACGGACAATGAATTTGCAGATGAAGAGCAATTGAAGTTAGATGAATATTCTCAAATGTTTGAGTTTTCAGAAAAAAAACACGAAGAGTTATTGCGTTATGCTCAAGATTATACCATTGAGTCGTATGTTAGATCTAAAGGACAGATGTCAAGAGATGAAATCTATGCTTTTGCAGATAAGATCGGTATGGATAGAGGAGAGGCTGAACGTACTCAAATTCGTCTTGAAAAAAGATTGAACTAAAAAAGTGCAAGGGCTATCCTAGCAAAGAAGCTTTCTAATATAAAGGGCATTTCGATTACTCGAAATGTCCTTTTTTTTGTAATTTTATAAAGAATCGGGAACTAGCTAAGTACTTTGAGTTGTTATACTATTTTAGTCTTTATTCTCTCATTATAAAAAACGCAGCAAAATGTCTGACAAGAACCAAAAGAATCCAAAAACACACGAAGATTTAAAAGGTTTTGATATCAAAATCAACGAATTTGGTGAAATTATTTCTTCTTACTCTGTAGATAAATTAAATGGTTTCTTGAATGAGAATGTAGAAGATAAGAAATTAAAAGATAGAGAAGATTTAGACTTTAACGAGTAATAGTACGAAATTGATTAATTTATGCCACAATGAAAGTGTCTATCTTTCGTTTGTACGACATCCTTTATTCAATTTCGTATAAGTTTTCTTTTTTTATAAAAAACGAGACTACCTGATTTTTTCAAGTAGTCTCGTTTTTGTTTTAGAATGATTAGCTGTCTAAGCTTCTTCTTCTTTTTGATAATGATCATCCCAGTTTTTGACTTGTGGATCTCTCAATTTACCAACCGATTTCCCTACTAAGGTCGCTACCGTCGCATCTCCTGTAACATTAATGACTGTTCGACACATATCCAATGGTCGATCGACAGCGAAAATAAGTGCAATACCAAAGGCTAATTTATCAGATGGAATGCCTAGCGTGTCCAATACAATGACTAACATAACCATTCCTGCACCAGGAACAGCAGCAGAGCCAATAGAAGCCATTGTTGCAGTAATTACAATCGTTAATTGATCCGCCAAAGTAAGATCAAATCCAATAACTTGGCAAATAAAGACGGCAGCAACAGCTTGATACAAGCTCGTGCCATCCATATTGATTGTTGCACCAATTGGACAAACAAAACTAGTGACTTCTTTTTCAACACCAACGTGTTCTTCTACTCGTTCCATTGTTACAGGCAAGGTTGCTGCACTAGAACTTGTTGAAAAGGCCAACAACTGAGCTGGACTAATTGCCTTCAAAAAACCAATAGGAGAGCGTCCAGTAAAGACCTTAATTGCCGTCATATAAACTCCTACCATAAGTAAGAGCCCAAGAACGACACAAAGTGCATATTTGAATAAAACGCCAAAAATTTCGGGGTCGGTACTTACGGTCAAATTACAGAGTAGCGCAAATACAGCATAAGGTGAAATGAGCATAATAACATCGACCATTTTTAAAATAACCTCATTTAGGCTATCAAAAAAGTCGTGCATAGGCTTTGCCTTATCTTTGGGGATTAACAACAAACAAACGCCAAAGAAAAGAACAAATACAATTACTTGTAACATATTTCCATTGTTACTAGCTGCTGCAAAAATATTATCAGGAACCATATCAATAACAAACTGCAATGGACCAACTTGAGATTGTGCTGCCCCAGCTGCTACTTTGCCTTTACTATTGTCCATATTACTAGCACTAATAGCATCAATGGTATCTTGTGACAAGCCAACACCTGGTTGTAGAACATTGACGACAACCAAGCCTAAAGAAACTGCTAATACCGTTGTTAGGAGATAAATACCAATGGTTCGACCTCCAATTTTAGAAAGTTTGGAAATATCTTGCAAGTCTGCAATTCCTTTGGTCAGAGAAGCAATAATTAAGGGCACTGCAATCAATTTGAGCAGATTAACGAATATTTTACCAATTGGATAAATCCAATTAGCTACAAAATTTTCGCTACCATCAACGCTTTTTAACGCAAAGCCAATAACAATACCTGCTACCATTCCGATTAAAATTTGCCAATGCAGGGCTAAACCTTTTTTGTTTTCAGACATCTATTTATTATTTAGAGAAGTTCTCAACTAACTTCTTGCTTATTTATTGTTTTTTATAAAAAAAAATCCTAGAAACTGTATCCTTTTTACAAACGAGTATTATATCTGTAGATAAGAGCTTGTTGTAAATCTATTCGTTGACTTGCAACAAACTCTAAGAAAAAGTTCTTTGTCATTTTAGTGTGTTGAAAACCAAATATAGTTAAAAAAAGAAGCGATTTTATAAGATTACAACATAAGTTGCGTTTTTATTCTACCTAAAAGCTTAATTATGGTATAATTACTGAAGAGTATTATTATTATTACTTCCTAAGTTCTATTTGATTTCTATCAAATTTTTATTCCAAAAAATTGCGCCTATTGCGCAGGGAATCAATAGATAAAAATGATGAACATGAGAGTACTAGTTACTGTGCTAATAAGTTGGTTGATGCTATCAGCTATTATTGCTCAAGATAGCATACCCAAAAGCTGTCTCCCAAAGAAGACGTTAATTATTAGGAAAAGACAAATATCTGAGACTACTTCAGTTCTAACTCCTCCCCAAACAGTCATTCTACCAGAAGAAAAAGAAATTTCTGTTTCAGAGATAAGTGTCAAGGATACTTCCGAATTAACAATAGCATTAGGGAGAGTACCTACAGAATTGCCAACATTGGCAGGAGGTGATTTTGGCTTAATGAATATACAGGTTTATCAAAAAGGAATGGATCTAAAAAATTGGAAATTTGTTGCCTTAGAGTACTCTGTCAATCAATATGGTTGGGTGAACAAGGTTACTATTCTAAAAACCAATGATTCACGTCTAAAAGATGTAGTTTTGAGGAAATTAAAAACATCAAAGTGGAATCCTGCTAGAGACAAATCAGGAAAGCCGATGGAATATAAAATGTATCAACAAGTAGTAATTGTAAAAGATAGGACGTATGAAGAAGACTATACGAGAGATTATTAAATGGGTTTTGGTCGTCAATGTTATTGGGCATGTAAATACGATTCAAGCGCAAGTAGCCCTTTATCCAGATGTTTATCCTACTGTTCCTTTTAATTTAAAGAAAGCGGCAGATTTAGGAAACAATAAATGTTCTATTTGGAAAGGGACTTATCAAAAAGGAGCCGACGATCGGTCTGGTGAAATTTGGACAAATCCAATTGAATATTCCTATCAATACCAACGTTATGAGTTTGTAGAAGGAAAAATGAGCCTAGTTTCTACTTATGTTCCTTCTGGATTTAGAAAATGGAGCATGGAATTTTTTTACAAACAGAGTTTAGTATCTGCTGTTGAAAAGCTCAATTATGACTCTTTGCAAAATGCAAGCCTAGATTTTACTTATGCATATATTTACGAGCATGACGGAACGCCTTTCCAACGAGTGAAAATGTATGGGCATCCCAATAAAAGCGTTCGACTGTTAGATGAATTTCAGTTTGATAGCTTGAATCGAGTTGTGCGTCAAAAAACAACTGCGGTAGGCTATTCTCCTCATATGGATAGTTTAGTTGGTTTGTTAGATAAGGAAAAACTATTAACAGTAACAGAGTATACTGATAGTACCTTTGCTCGTCGTGTGTACAAGAATTTATATGAAAATACAGAGGATAGAAAAACTTTTTTGGATGAGACAGGACAAGCTGTAATTACACAGGTGCGAAACTCTTCAGGCAAAATTTTGTTTACGATTGATTATAAATATAATAATAATCAATTGCTTCAAAAAATTCATTGGGTCATGCGAGAACCAACTATGCGAGCTAAGATTCCTAAAGAAGAAGAAAAAGTAATTGTTAAAAAGAAAAAAAAGAAGAAAAAAGCTTCGCCGAAGCTAAAAACTTCTCCCAGAAGCTTGGAGGCGTCTGGAAGTAGCGAAGGAGTAGTTAATAGAGTACGTTCTTTACCTCCAAGACCTGAAGTTTATAAACTAGAGTATTTTACATATAATAGTGAAGGATTATTAGAAATGCATATTATAGAGGAAGATGGAGTGCAAACAATTTGGGAGTATACTTATTTTAGCGAATAGGAGGTTTGATAGAGCTTATTTTTTTGTTACCTTAGATCGTCAGTACTTTGTGGAGTTTAGTTAACTGCGCTGCTACCCAAGTTTCATTGGGCATCAGAGATACTGCGTGGTCACTACGTTTATGAGCACTAGGCTTAAGTTGGTTACACCACGTTCGTCTCTACGTCTGTTGATAGAGCTGGGTATCTTAGATGGGCTGCTACTCCGTGGTTTAGTTTTTTAATAAAGAAACTAAAAACATATCTTACATTTAGTTGATTATTGGTTATTTAATATTTTATGAATTTTAATTTATTAAGCTGAGAATTAATTTAATATGTTTTTTTTAAAAAGTACGGTTATATTGAAAGATTAATTACAATACTATATATGTCAACATCGAAGTAAACCGTCACACAACAAGCCATGGAGGAAGAGTGGCTTGAAGTGCAGGACGCACAGCAGAACCCTGCCAAATTTAGGGTTTTGTACAACCGTTATTACGAGCCAATTTTTAGGTTCGTATACAAACGTACCGTCGATGAAGTACTTGCTGCGGATTTGACCTCACAAGTATTTCTTAAGGCGATGCAAAAAATAGATAAGTATGTTTTTAAAGGGGTTCCTTTTTCTGCTTGGTTATTTAGAATTGCTAGCAATGAAATTGCACAACACTTTAGAAAACAAAACAAAAACCGAGTAGTCGCATTAGAAGAGCGTACGGCACAAGCATTAGAAGATGAGTACGAAGACAAAACGGATTTAGAAATTAATATAAATCTACTGAAAACAGTTATTCAAGACTTAAAGCCTGAAGAAGTAGAAATATTAGAACTTCGCTTTTTTGAAAAAAGACCTTTTAAAGAAGTGGCAGATATTTTAGACATTACAGAAAATAATGCAAAAGTAAAAATTTACAGATTGTTACAGAAAATGAAAAAACGATTTGTGAAACAAAAACGATCGGATTAAGGAAGTTTTATAAAAAAACATCTATTTGATTCCACCGTTTTAAAGTAAAAAGAAATGAAAGACAATTACAATATTAAAACTAATCCCCCAGAACTTAGTTCTGAGCAAATTGGCAAACATCAAGATTTTGATGCCTTGTTTGCAAAGTTTCAAGAAGCGGAAGTTCCGCCTGAAAATGAAATAGTAGAGAGCACGCCAGTTCGTTCTATCAAAAAAGGGAGCAAAGTATCACCCGCTTTCAAATATGGAACAGGAGCCTTGATGGCTGTTGCTGCATCTGTATTGTTGGTCTTTATGATTCGTCAATCTATGTCTAATGGGAATTTAGTAGTTCCAATAGATCAGATAAACGAAACCTTTGCCTTGCAAGCTCCGATGCCAAGTATTCAAAAACCTTATGGTAATCTAGTAGTGAATGCAGCAGAAAAAGGAGAGACACTTAATTATGAATCTGGTTCTAAAATTATTGTTCCTGCCTCTGCTTTTGTGGATGAGAAAGGAAAGCCTGTTAAAGGGAAAGTAGACATACAATACCGAGAATTTAACGATCATGTAGATATGTTTTTGGCAGGTGTCCCCAAAGAAGTAGACAAACATCAAAACTTGCAGTCGGTAGGTATGATGGAAATTAAAGGGTTTCAAGATGGTAAGCCCGTTTATTTAAGTATGGACAAGACTTTGGAAGTAGAGTTGCAAGGTAGAGTTGCTGCAAATATACCAACGAGTGACCTAAAGGTTTATGTTTATGGGAAACAGCAAGATGCTTGGGAATATGTCACTAATGACGATGTTGAGTTGCTTGCTACTACAGATAATAATGGAACAACTTCTCAAGAGCCTATTGTAGATCCTAAAACGAATGAAGAATTAGTAACAACTGCAAGAAATAATTTAGCAAAGAGCAAACCTCAGAAGCCAATTGAACCTGGTGTCCGTACAAATATGCAAGTTTTTAATTTTGATATTAATAAAGAAGAATTTCCAGAGTTGGCAGCTTATGATCAAGATGTACAATTAATGGCTTCGGCAAACCAAATGACCGCAGGAACTTTTGATACCTCTTGGAATTCTGTCAAATTAACAGGGCTCGGAGCTGATAAATATAACATGGAACTGGTTTATGAGACAAACGAAGGAAATATTGTTAGAACTTTTGAGGTTTACCCTGCTGTTGAAGATACAGAAGAAGCGAAAGCTCTATATATAGAGAAATTAGAAGAGTATTACATTCGAATGAGACAGTGGGAGTCTGATGTTTTAGTAGAAGTTGAACATTTGAGTGAGGAACAAACGGTTGCAGATAATGTGAATTGGAAAGAAATTATCAATAAATTTAAAATCAATCGATTTGGTCTTTGGAACTGTGGCAAAGAAGTAAATTTTGAAGATGTTTTGAAAGTAAACGCGACCTTTGAAGATGCAACTGGTGCAGCAATTGCGATTAGTAAATTGTTTGTAACCAATAAAGACAAGCAATTGTATTATTTTGCACCTAATACAGAGAATGGTAGTACAGCCGAACTGAAGTACGAAGCTACAGCAAAGAATAAAATCTGGGCATTAACAGAAGACAATGAGCTGTTGGTTGCTAATAATACTTCTACCGATGGAGAAGGATTGAGCTTTCAAATGCATTCTGTAGGAATTGTACAAACAGAAGAAGATATTCGGAATGTGTTGACCTTTTAAGTTAGGTAAGGGATCGAATTTATACATTCTTAAACATAAAAAAACAGTTGTCTGGATTCCAGATAACTGTTTTTTTATGCTTTTTTGAGCAATTTTTAACGGGATCGTTTTATTCCTTTTCTTCCGTATTGCTGTGCTCTTCTTTAGGAGCTTCCTCTGTTTGTTTTTCTGAATCGTTCGTTAAAGAAGCAATTGGCTCCATTGTTTCTATAATGTCACTGTCTAAAACAGAAGTGTTTTGTTCTGCATTTTGTTCTGTAACTTCTGTCGGAGCAACCAGCTTTTCTTCTTTAATAATAGCTGTCTCGACAGTTGCTTCAGTGCTTGTTTCAATAACAGTTTCTTGAACAGTAGGGGCTTCTTTTTCTACTGTTTTTTGTTTCTTTTCAGCAGCCAATGCCAAGCGTTCTTCTACCGTAAGATTAGGTTGTTCTTTTTGTGACGTATTTTGACCACTTAGAGTTTCTTTTTTAGAATTTACCACTTCTTTTTTAGCAGTAGAAACTTCTTTTTGTTCTCTCTCTCTCCTTGGTTTTTGCTCTTTTCTACCCCGTTTTTTATTAGCTCGTTTTTGATCTTCTGGAGCAACACCATCATTATCAACAATATCATCTGGTGAACTATCCATATCGTTAACAGCAACTGTTTTTAATGGATTGCCAGTCATTTCTATATATTCAGCACGTTGTTTCGCACTATCAATTGCTAGATAAAGCGCTTGTCTGAAAGAACTAAAGTCAGCAATGTTTTTTCCTGCAATGTCAAAACCAGTTCCATGATCTGGAGAAGTTCGAATGATAGGCAAGCCTGCTGTAAAGTTAATACCAGAGCCAAAAGATAAGGCTTTGAAAGGAACCAATCCTTGATCGTGATACATGGCTAAGATACCATCAAAATTGGCAAAATTACCAGAGCCAAAAAGTCCATCAGCGGCATAAGGTCCAATAGCTAAAATACCTTTCTTTTTTGCTGCGGCAATAGCAGGCAAAATAATATCAATTTCTTCTGTTCCTAAAACACCACCATCTCCTGCATGTGGATTTAATCCCAATACAGCAATAGCAGGTTTGTCGATGCCAAAGTCCATTTTTAGGCTATTGTTCATCAACTCAATTTTTTGGAGTACCAATTCTGTTGTGATGGTAGAAGCAACTTGACTAACTGGAAGATGATTGGTAACCAAGCCAATTCTCAAATCTTCGTTGACCATCAACATTAAATTTTCTTTCGCTTGAGATTTAGAAGTCAAATACTCGGTATGACCAGGATAATCAAAGCCACTTAATTGCATGGCTTTTTTGTTGATGGGAGCAGTTACTAAGGCATCTAAGTGCCCAGCTAATAAATCTGCTGTAGCCTGTTCTAGTGAGAAGGTTGCATATTTGCCACCCTCAGCAGTACATTTACCCAATGTAATTTTTACATTTTCTATCCAACAGTTAATGACGTTAACAGAATCTTCGTTAATTGTTTGTACATCAGTAATACTATGTAAGGTTAAGTCTTTTACTTTGATAATGTTCTTGTGATAAGAAGCAACCTTGGTAGAACCATATAAAACAGGAACACACCAATTAAGAATGCGTTTGTCTGATAGAGTTTTTAAAATAACTTCGAGACCTATTCCATTAATATCGCCTACAGAAATACCTATTTTTAATTTTTTATTTGTCATAAATTATATATACAAGTGAACAACACTTGTCCTTTTGTCCAAAGCCTTTCTTTGGAGATGGTTTAAAAAAGTATGGGCTGTCAATTGGGTCTTTTAAGATGCAAAGGATTTTTTTGCCCATTAAGGTTTATAACCAGCCAGCTAATTTTCTAATGAATTGTTAGTAAAACAAAGATACGGAAAAATGTGGAATATCATGATTTTGCATAATTCAACAAGAAATTATAAATGAGTTGAACCCCATAACCCGTTCCCCCTTTAGTACGATAAGCATCTTCATGATGTAAATAAGCTACTCCAGCCATGTCAATGTGCATCCAATTATAGGCTGTAAAATGTTCCAAAAACTTGCCAGCCGTAATAGCACCAGCTGTTGAACCACCTAAGTTTTTTAAGTCGGCAACATCCGATTTTAATTGCTCTCCATATTCTTTCCATAATGGAAACTCGACCAAACGTTCATGTGTTTCAATTCCTGCTTGGAGCAATGCCTTTTTGGTTTGATCAGAAGCTGTTCCCATCAAGACCGCCCCTTGATTGCCGACAGCATGTGCTGCTGAACCTGTTAAGGTTGCCATGTCAATCACCAATTCAGGATCATATTGCTTGGCATAATGCAATCCATCAGCTAATAACATTCTACCTTCTGCATCTGTATTAAGCACCTCGACAGTAGATCCACTATGCATGGTAACTACATCTCCAGGAACATAAGCATTAACACCTGGACGATTGTCTGTAGAAGGAACCAAACAAATCAAATGAATGGGCAGTTCTGCTTTTGCAACAGCATACATAGCACCAATAACACTTGCTGCACCCGCCATGTCACATTTCATAAAGTCCATCGAATTGGCGGTAGGTTTTAAACTTAATCCTCCAGTGTCGTAAACAACCCCTTTTCCAACCAAGACAATTGGCTTTTTATTGACCACTTGATTGGGCTTCCATTCCAAAATAGAAAAAGTTGGAGGATCATTACTCCCTTTGTTGACAGCCAGTAAACCACCCATTTTGAGTGCTTCTATAGCGGCTTTGTCCAAAACATTAACAGAAAAGTTGGCAGCTTTACCCAATCGTTTTATTTCCTCTGATAATTGAACAGCTGTTAAATAGGAGAGGGGCTCGTTGACTAAGTCTCTGGCAGCACAAACTCCTTCAAATAAGATGTTTAGAAGCTCAACTTCTTTGCTTGGAATAAATTCTGTTAGAAGATGAAGGGTATGAAAAGTACTTTTTAATTGCTCTTTTTCTTTAAAATACTTCAAAAATTGGTAGTTAGCAAGGACAATACCTTCAGCGTAGGAAGCACTTAGATGGTCATTGGTATAATCTAGCAAAACAGCTTCTTCTAGATGATATTTGCGAATTATTGCAATGGTTTTTGCCGCAATACACCTAGTTTGTTCTTCTAGCTCTGGACGGCTGTCTGAAGCGTCAAGAATCTCTATAATAATAAAGCGATCTAACTGAGGTAGTATCAGTTGCTTGATGTCTTGTTTAATGGCTTTTTGTACTATTTTTTGCTCTGTTTCAGTTAGTAGAGCAGGCAACCATGTCTGTTGATTTTTATAACTTAATATAATCAAATGGTTAGATTGGGCGTAGTTGCTAGTAGAACGCAAGATTGTCGTCATATTGTTACAGTATAGATGGGGTAACAGTGGATAAATTGGAGATCATACTTATCCTGCTAATATAATTAATCTTAGTAGAATAGCAAACTATTTATGGACTCCACTGGGTTTTGAATTCGACATATTTTAAACAATTAGAAGAATAGAATTAAGAATCAAGATTTTTTATTGTATTTTTGTTGAGTTAGAAACTCATTTATGTAAGAATTCTTGGAGTGCAACTTAAACTTAGAGCTTGTTTATATCGTTTTGTATTAATGTTTAATTTTGTCCACCTACTTAATAGGTTTATAAGCATTCAGGATTTATAAATAACTCTAGTCTTTTTTAATAGCTCATCAAAAAAACTTGGGTAACCTCAGTTAGTAAAATGAATAGATATTCTATTTCATTATGAAAAAAAGAAAATGAAGGCAAAAAAATCATACGGGCAGCACTTCCTAAACAAGGAATCTATTGCAAGCGACATCGCTAAAAGCTTATTATTGAGAGATCAGTATAAGAGTGTGGTGGAGATAGGTCCAGGGCAAGGAATGTTGACGAAGCATTTGATGGAGGAATATACAGAGCATGACTTGAAAGTAATTGAGGCAGATCGTGATATGGTGTTGTATCTAGCACAACGCTATTCTAGTTTGGTTCCTAACATTATTGCAGAAGATTTTTTGAAAGTAAAGTTGAAGGATCATTTTCAAGAGCCTTATGCCATTATTGGTAATTTTCCATACAATATATCTTCTCAGATTTTGTTCAAAATGTTAGAAAACAAAGAGGATGTTCCTGAGATGGTTGGTATGTTTCAGAAAGAAGTTGCAGAACGGGTTGCTGCCAAACCAAATTCAAAAGCTTACGGAGTCGTGACTGTTTTGGTGCAAGCTTATTATGATGTAGAATATTTATTTACTGTAGGACCAGAAAACTTTAATCCTCCTCCCAAAGTCCAATCTGCGGTAATTCGCCTGCAAAGAAAAAAAGATTTTGAAAAATTAGGATGTGACGAAAGCCGCTTGAGAGCGGTGGTTAAGACAACTTTTGGGATGCGTAGAAAAATGTTACGCAACTCAATGAAACAATTTCTCCCAAAAAACGTTATATTTGAAGACAAGTTCTTTCTACAAAGACCAGAAAATCTTTCTGTAGAAGATTTTGTTTACCTTACCAACTTAACATTTAAGTATTAATTGATAGAATATAACCCCAACACGATTCAATCATTTAATTAATCTTACCAATGTTTTCTGTAGTCAAATTTTCCAAATACCTAAATTAATCATTCTAAATATAGCATGAAATTAATGAAGGAAAATTTGTGCCGTCTATGTTTAACCTCACCAAAGTTTACAATTACAATAATAGTCATTTAGTATTTTATCTGAATTGAACATTTCGATAAAAAATAGATTCTGTTATCCTAAGTAAAGTGATAAATTGTCAATCCTTTCTTGTTTAGAAGTTGCAAAACCTTCTATATTTGTTGAGCTATGTTTTATCTAAAATACCACACAGTCTAACTGTTCTAATGATATAACAAAAGCATTAAAAATAATCAAACAAGACAAGAAATGACAACAAAAGAACAAGCAAAGGTTCTAATAACAGATGGTGTTCACAGTTTGCTAATCGAAGGTTTGACAGCTGCAGGCTATTATTGTGATTATATGCCTTCCATTAGTTTGGAAGATGTGCGTGCTATTATACACCAATACCAAGGGATTATTATTAATAGCAAAATTACAGTAGATCGCTCTTTTTTAGACAAGGCTACACAATTGAAATTTATAGGTCGATTGGGTTCTGGATTAGAGATTATAGATTTAGAATATGCCAAAACCAAACAAGTCGCTGTTCATCGAGCGCCAGATGGCAATTGTGATGCGGTGGCAGAACACGCTATGGGAATGCTATTAAGCTTAGCCATTAATTTACGTCGTTCTGACCAACAAGTTCGCCAAAAAAATTGGCAAAGAGAACAAAATAGAGGTTGGGAACTTATGGGCAAAACAGTAGGAATCATTGGATTTGGTTATACTGGAACTGCCCTTGCAAAGCGGTTAGCTGGTTTTGGGGTACGTGTTTTAGTTTATGATAAATACAAATCTAATTATGCCAAAGAAATGCCACATGTAATAGAAGTAAGCATGGAGGATATACAAGAAGAAGCTGATGTTTTAAGTTTGCATTTGCCTTCTACACCAGAAACAAAAGGTTTGGTTGATGAAAATTATTGGAAAAAATTTAAAAAACCTTTGGTCTTGATAAATACCTCTAGGGGGAATATCGTAGATACAAAAGGGCTTTTAGATGCATTAGATTCAGGTCAAGTAATGGGCGCTTGCTTGGATGTATTTGAAAATGAAAAGCCAATTACTTACACAGAAAAAGAGAATTTGTTGTTTCAAGATTTATTTGCTCGTGAGAATGTCTTAGTGACTCCTCATATCGCTGGATGGACGGTAGAGTCCAAGGAACGTTTGGCAGATTTGTTACTTGACCGAATTATGAAGCAATAGACTTGGAATTGTCGGAATTTGATGATACTTTTGTTAGTCACTAAAAACCGAATTAATACATAAAGTTATAACAAAAACAATTTCAAGAATGTTTTTTTTTGAATTAACTTGTTCATAAATAGTGTTTTATGGAGAGTGTTATAGTTTTGTTATCAATTTCGATTTTTTTGTGAAAAATGTTAATTCAACAAGTGAGAAACAAAAAAAAAGACTGATGTAGAATACAAATAAGCTGTTTTAGTAGTCAGAATAATACCTCTATGAAAAAAATGACACAATATTTATGAAAAAAAAGAAATCATTTGAAAATAGAGGAACACAGATGAGGATTTGTGGATTCAAAAAATGACTCAGAAGCATTTTAAATTTGGCTGGTTACCAAGTTTGATATTTCTAGACATTAGGTTTATACTAAAGAAAAAATAAAGAAATAAAGTAGTGGAGAGTTTTGGTTAGCTCAAGATTACTTTGAATACCGTACTTAAGTGTACAATAGATAAAACAACGTTTAATTTTTTAACTTTTTTAAAAGTTCTTATGGTTATGGTTCGTTACATAATTTTGTTGACTCTGTTGTTCTTGGGGAGCAGTCCACTGTTTGCTCAAACGACAGGTAGTTTGCAAGGGAAAGTTATTGATGTTGGCAACGACGAAGGACTCCCTTTTGCAAATGTAGTTTTAGAAAAAGAGGGGGTGCAAGTCTCCGGAACACAAACCGACTTTGATGGAAATTATAATTTCTCCAATGTTAATGCTGGTACTTATGATGTATTGGTCTCTTACGTAGGTTTTCCTACTGTAAAAACAGAAGGAGTTGTAATTAAATTAGGTCAAGTTGTTCGATTTGATATTGAAATGGAAGAAGGTACTGATGCTTTGGTTGATAGTACTGGTAAATCGGTAGAAATCGTTGTAAGAGGATACCGTATTCCATTGATCGAACAAGATGCTACTTCTGGTGGTCAGACCTTAGGTTCTGAAGACATCAAGAATTTAGCGACACGTAGTGTAACTAGTATCGTTGCAACAACTGCAGGTGTAAGCCAAGCAGATGAAGGCGAGGCTGTGAACTCTAATGGTAGTCGTAGTTCAAGTAACGATACCTATATTGATGGGGTTCGTGTGATTGGTAATTTTGGTATTCCTGAAACTGAAATTGATCAGGTACAAATTATTACATCAGGTATACCTGCTGAGTTTGGTGACGCAACAGGTTCTATTACAAACATTATCACAAAAGGACCTTCTTCTGAATTAACAGGGGGAGTACAGCTAGAAACGTCTCAGTTTTTAGATGCTTTTGGAGCTAATCGTGCTGATGCTTATTTTTCTGGACCAATTATCGCAAAGCCAATGTTAAACTCATTGGGAGATACGCTTAAGAAAGATGGAAAAGTTCGTAAATCTACTATTTTAGGATACCGTCTTGCAGGGGTTTATTCTACAACTTTAGATAGTCGTCCATCAGCTTTAGGCTCTTTTAAATTGAAAGAAGATAAATTAAACGAAATCTTGGCAAATCCATTGGTGACAAATCCAAGTGGTAGTGGTCGTGTTTATTCAGCAGACTTTATAACACCAGATGATTTGGAAGTAACGCAAGTTCGTCCAAATGCTCGTCAATCTAATGCCATTGCGAATGCAAAAATTGATTTTAAGCCAAACAAAGATTTTTACTTTGTTGCAGGTGGTCAAGCTCAGTTTAGTTGGGGGAATAATGCAGGGAATAACTCAGGAAATGATGTAGGAGCAAGGAATCGTTTATTTAACTATCAATATAACCCAACTTATAGAAATAATACTTGGCGTGTATCTGCCCGTTTCCGTCACACGGTAAGTTCTACACAGCCAGGTGGTGATAGCGAAGATAGTGATTCTACTACTATACAGTCTGCTTTCCAAAACTTTAGTTATGAGTTGCAAGGAGATTATAGTCAAACTAATGGTTCTAGTGAAGATCCTCGTTACAAAGATCGCTTGTGGGAATATGGATATGTGGGTAAATTCTATAGGAGTCTTGTTCCTAGAATAGGGCCAATTGATTCTGTATTTATTACCAATACAGTTGGAGATACAATTGGGGTTAATGTTGAGGATGGTCATTTAGCTAACAACATTAGTTTTACTGGTTATGAGCCAAACTGGGATATTAATCCAGGTTTAGCTTCTTACAATAAGCTGATTCCTAAGCCTTTTGATATTAACGATCCAAGTACTTTTAATCCAGATGCTCCAACAACAATTGATGAAATGGAAATCATTAATGGATTGCAAACAGGAAATCGTACAAGTGTTTATGGTTTGTTTAATGCTCCACATCAATTAGGAACAAGTTATGGTAAAAATAATAGCTCTCAAGTTCGTGCAAATGTTAAAGCTAATTTTGATTTAGTAATGGGACAACGTTCAGGGAGTCCTATTCGTCACTCTGTGCAATTGGGAGGAACTTTTGAACAACGAATTATTCGTTCTTATAATATTAACCCATTTCGTTTATGGACATTAGCGGATCAATCTGTTAATTTCCATATGGATGAGGAAGCAACAGATCCTACACGTCCAACAGGTGAGGTTTATTATGATCCAATTAGACAACGTCAATATGATCTATATGAAATTTTAATCCGTAAGGATGAAGAAGGAAATGAACCTGAGATGACTTTGTTTGGGGAACGATTGCGAGAGGAATTGAACTTAGATAAGCGTGATTGGGTAAATGTACATGAGTTAACTCCAGACCAAATGAACTTGGAATGGTTTGAGCCCTCTACATTAATTACAGGACGTACTAGGGTAATACAACAATATTACGGGTATGATTATTTAGGAAATCCTACTGGTACAGATATTGACTTTTTCTCTTTCTTTACAGAGACTCAGACATTAGAGAATGGTCGTGTTATCAAAACGCGTCCAATCGCACCAGACAAGCCTATTTATGCTGCGGGTTATATTCAAGATAAATTTACCTACAAAGATATTATCTGTAATATTGGAGTTCGTTTTGATAGCTATGATGCCAATACAAAAGTACTAAATGATCCTTATTCTATAACAGGATATGAAACAGCAGCAGAGTTTGAAAGTAATCAATCTCTATATGCAGCAGGTCAAAGTGCTAGTTACAACCGTCCAGATAACATTGACGATGACTTTGCAGTTTATGTAAATGATAATAACAAAGATGCAGTTGTTGTTGGTTATAGAAGTGATGAGCAATGGTATAATGCAGAAGGTATACCTGTTAATTCAGCAAGTGAATTGGGATCTACTATTGTACCTGCACTTAAAGGATTTGGTACATCAAGTATTGATCCTCAAGGAGAAAAGTACAATCCAACAGAAGCATTCCGTGATTATACACCAAGTTTGATTGTAATGCCTCGTATTGCATTCTCTTTCCCTATTTCTAAGGAAGCGAATTTCTATGCAAACTACGATGTATTATCACAACGTCCACCAAGTGGTGCATTTGCATCTCCCTATACTTATTATAACTTTAGAGAGTTAGTTGGTAGTGGTTCTTTCATTGGTAACCCCAATTTGAAGCCACAACGTACAATTAACTACGAGGTGGGTTTCCAACAAAAAATAACAGACTTCTCTAAATTTAAAGTTTCTTTATTATATAGAGAAGAAAGAGATTTAATCCAAGTAAGACAGTTTATCAATGCATATCCTTCTACTTATAGTTCTTTTGGTAATAGTGACTTTTCTACAACCAAAGCCTTTAAGTTAGAATATGACATGCGTGAGAACAACAACTTGCGTATTTTAGCCAACTACACGTTAGCATTCTCTGAGGGGACTGGATCAAGCCCAACCTCTTCTACAGGTATTGCTGCCAAAGAGTTGAAATATGTATTCCCACTTTCTTTTGATCAGAGACACACATTCTATGTAATGTTTGACTACCGTTTCAAAAGTGGTGACAAATACAATGGACCAAAAATCGGAAAATTTGACGTCTTAGAGAATACAGGAATTAACTTAGCATTTAATGCTAACTCTGGTCGCCCATATACTCGTAAAGAAATTCCAGGTGGTATTGGAACAAGCTTTCAAAACCGTATAACAGACGGTAGTATTAATGGTGCTCGTATGGATTGGGCATTCCGTATCGACTTGAGATTCGATAGAGATTTTGTGATTGGTAAAAAATCTAAAAATCCTATCCGCTTAAATGTATATTTACGCATCCAAAACTTGCTGAATACTCAAAATCCATTAGCAGTATATGCTGTTACTGGTTCTCCTACTGATGATGGATTCTTGAGTACACCAGGTAGTGGTCCTGGTGTATTGGCTTCTCAACCAGCTGCTTATGAAGCACTATATGATTTGCGTATGAACAATCCATTCAATATTTCTAGACCTAGACGAATTTTCTTAGGGTTAAGATTTAGTTTCTAATTAAAAAAGTATAAAGACAAAGAGTTCCGAACTATAGTTCGGAACTCCTACTCTGTCGAGCATAAATTAAAAAGAAGATGAATAAACTAAGATATTTGTCAGTCGTCCTATCTTGTTTCTTGGCGTTTACCTCTACTGAGGCCCGAGACTTTGTAGGAGCTACTGCACAAAAAAATCAAAATAAAAATAAAAATTCCTTTCGTGCGGATTGTACTGAGTCACGTGCTCAGACAGATTTGGCGATCAATAACGTTCGTGCTATGTTACGTGCGGGAGGAGATATGTGGTGGGACGGTAATGGAACCGCTCGCTATATTGTACCGAATGTTGATCCTGCTTCAGGTGAGCCAGAAATTTCAGCTTTATTTGCTGGAGCAATTTGGTTAGGAGCTTATGATGATGGTGGTAACTTAATTCTTGCTGCTCAAACGTATAGAAGCGGTGGTAATGACTACTGGACAGGTCCTTTGGATCCTGATTTGGGAACGATTGAGAAACAGGGGTGTGAAGATTGGGATAGACACTTTACTGTATTGGGAGATGATATTACTGCTTTACGTGGTGATTTTTTAGATCCATTGAATCCTGGTGTGCAAGGCACGCCTTCAAGAGGTTTGTTGGGCTGGCCTGCAAAAGGAAACCCTCACTTCTTAGCAATTCATGGGTTTGATATCCGTGATTACAATCAAGATTTGGCACCATTTATTGATGCTGATAATGATGGTATTTACGATCCATATCAAGGGGACCATCCAATTATTGAGGTATCTGGTTGTGAGAGTTTTAACTATAACAATCCTGTATATGCAGATCAAATGACTTGGTGGGTATATAATGATAATGGTAATTTGCATACACAGACGAATGGACAAACCATGAAAATGGAAATCCAAGTGACTGCTTTTGGTTACCGTACAACAGATGCGATTAACAATCAAACCTTCTATCGCTATAAGCTTTTAAATAGAAATAAATTAGCTTTAAACGACACGTATTTTTCTTTGTGGTCTGATCCAGATTTAGGTTGTGCCAATGATGATTATATTGGTTGTGATACGGTAACAGGAATGGGGTATGTTTATAATCAAGATGCGAATGATGATAATCCTTGTGGAACAGCTGGTTCTGCTGGATACGGTACTGATATCCCTGCTTTAGCAGTGGATTATTTTAGAGGACCTTTGGATTCTGCTGGAAAACAAATTGGCTTATCTTCTTTTCAATATCATATTAACAGTGCCTCAGATCCAAAAGGAGATCCAACAGCAGCTTTAGGTTTCTATCGCTTGATTTCAGGGTTTTGGCCAAATGGTACTAATATTACTTATGGTGGTGATGGCTATGATCCAAGTAACCAAGCAGGTGTTTCAACACCTTATGTATTTCCATCGTTTCCAAACGAAAGTGGTGGGGGTGCATGGTCGATGTGTACAGAGTCTTTGTCTGGTTTAGATCAACGATTCTTGCATACTTCAGGACCATTTGTTTTGGAGCCAGGGGCAACAAATGAGATGATTTCGGGTGTAGTTTGGGTACCAAGTATTCCAGATTATCCATGTCCATCTTTACGTCCATTGGTACAAGCAGATGTTTTGGCTCAAAATCTATTTGACAACTGTTTTAAGATTACGGACGGTCCAGATGCACCATATATTGATGTGACTGAAATGGATGAGGAGTTGGTCTTAAATCTATATTACTCTGCGGAGCAAAATAACTATCAATTAGGATATGAAGAATCACCAGCCGAAATTAGACCATTTGCACCCTTAGATACAACTTATACTTTCCAGGGATATAAGGTATATCAAGTAAATGATCCAAACCTTTCTGTAACAGAATTGGATGATGAAAGCAAGGCTCGTTTGATTTTCCAAACTGATGTTAATGATGGTATTTCTAAAATTGCGAATTGGGAAAAATTTGCAGATGAAGATTTGGGAA
>Ga0114952_1000886_pt1 | contig 27991 bp, 31 predicted proteins | sample SidtaG_2_FD_87303 | JGI IMG/M metagenome (GOLD analysis project Ga0114952, IMG submission 87303) | Marine algal microbial communities from Sidmouth, United Kingdom - Sidmouth_Asex2 metaG | ecosystem: Host-associated > Algae > Red algae > Unclassified | place: Sidmouth, United Kingdom | collected...
AGATAATTGCCATCAGGCATATTACGATTAAATTTTTTTTTATGGTAACCATCCCATTTTACTAATCCAGAATATGTAGCCAACCAAAGGATACCCTCATGATCTAACAATACATCGACAGACATATTTTGAGAACCTGATTGTAACTTATCATAAGGAAAAATATCCGTACTCTTTCTATTAAGTTCTTGAGAAAATGACTGAATAAAAGAAAAGACACAAAAAAGAAAAATTATTAATCTCATTGCCCTTCAGTTGTTTTTAAGATTTTTTCAATAAGATGTTTACTTCTTCTCTTTGATACCGGTATCTCTGTCAAATCACTCATAACTACAAAGCCATCACAGAGATAGCGAGTAATTCGATTATAATTTACCAGATCAAAATTGTCTGTGCCATAAAAATTGTAATCGGTGAGCATATCTTTGTAAACGCCGATGTTAAGCGAACTGGTAATAGGAGTCTCGCCTTTAATGTGAATTCGGGTATGATTTTGCAAGCTCTCTAAACGAATTACTTGGCTTAATTTCACAAAATAATAGTCAAGATTATTTGGTATAACAATTTTAGTTTCTTGATCCCCAAGATGTTTTAAGTTATGCTTTAGAGTTTGATATTTTAATACTTTATTATCACTCATCTTGCTAACTATTGCCATCTGTACTGCTGTAATAAGGTCTGCAGTAATCACCGGTTTTAATAGATATTTAATAGAACTTATTTTGAGAACATCTAGCACATTATCATTGAAACCTGTAACGAATATAACCTCAAAATTTATGGTGTCAAACTTATCTAATAAATCAAATCCTGATCCTCCAGGCATAGAAATATCCAAAAAAACTAAATCAGGAGTAGTTTTTATAATTTTCTCATACCCCTCTTGCATACTCCCGCCAGTTTCTACGATTTCAATATCAGGACAGTATTGTTCTAATTTTATTTGTAAGACCTTTCTAAGTTTGGGTTCATCATCAATTATTACAGTTTTTAATGAAGTCATTTTGAGCAAATTTTATCCTATATCTTTTTTAAAGTAACAAACTTAGTAAGCTTAATAACATCTATAAACCAACTTTTAAATTTACATGTATCTCTTTTAATTATCCAGTTAAGATTAAAAGACATAATCCATTAAGATACTAAATAATATTCCTCTATTTATTTTATCAGAGGAAAGGTTGATTAAGTGGAAGCAATGGTTGTCAAGTATGATGAACATAATGTATAGAGTGACTCCCTGCATATTTTGCCTTGACCCAGAAAAAATTATTAGCTACACAAATTTGATATTATTAATGTTGTACTAAGATTAGAACTTGGTCCCGATAGTAGATATTAAAAAATCACACAATAGCCTAATTCATGGATTCCGTTTCCCAGCCACGTTCCCGATGTAAAAGTTGAACACGAACTCCATACTTCTCATGTAGGTAGTTGGCTATTTGATCTGCGGCATATACCGAACGATGCTTACCGCCTGTACAACCGAAGTAAATGCTTAACGAATCGAACTCACGCTCTAGGTAATTTTCTACTGCTGGTTCAACAATGTGTCGAACATTATTAAGGAAGTCATTCATGGTAGAATGCTGTTGGAGGAAGTTAATAACAGATTCATCTCGGCCAGTTAAATTATTGTAAGGTTCGTAGCGACCTGGATTGTGCATAAATCTGCAGTCAAAAACAAAGCCTCCTCCGTGGCTGCTTGATGTTTCTGGGATACCATACTTGTATGAAAAACTTTTTATATCTAGACGCAATGGGGATCGCTTTCCTTTGTCTTTGTTGGGCGCATAAAAATCTTTATTCTCGCTGAGAGACTTCCAAATTCTACGTAGCTCTGGTATTTCTAAATCTGTGTCTAACTGATTTGCTAACCAAGTGACGTTCTTGATAGCAAAGGGGATACTTTCGAGGAAGTGCTTTTTACGTTCGTATAATCCACGGTGTCCGTAAGCGCCTAATACTTGCATGCTCCTGACCATAGCATACGGATAATAATATTTCTTAAAATTGTCTTGATTTATACTGGTAAGTTGGCTCGCCTCAGCTAGATAAGTTTCTAGTAAATGCGCACGAGTTTCAGGTGAGAGATTTGCTTTTGCTTGGAATAGTAAACTCACAAGATCATACTGCAATGCACCTTTCCTACCGCCTTGGTAATCGATGAAGAAAGGTTCGTTGTCCTTGATCATTATATTTCGTGACTGAAAATCTCGAAACATAAAATAATCCTGAGGAGCCTGTAGAAGGAAATCCGCAAAAGTATGAAAGTCGTTTTCTAACAAAACCTCATCAATAGGTATAGCTGCTAATTTTAGAAAAGAGTACTTAAAGAGATTCAAATCCCAAAGAATGGATTGTTTGTCAAAGGCTGTTGGACCTAGACATTTATTATAATCTAGTCCTTCATGACCCTTGATTTGGATTCTGGCCAATTGCTTAACCACTTTTTCATATAAGCTGACCACCTCCTGTTTTCCTAACAGAGAATAAAGACTCACTGAACCTAAATCCTCTTGAAGATAATATTGATAATCTTTACTTTGGCTATAGACCTTTGGTATAGGCAAACCAGATATTGCAAAATGATTACTGAGATAAATAAAAGCCTTATTCTCTTTTGTATTGGAATTGAATGCACAAATGGCAGATTTGCTATCCGAAATTGCTCGATAATAAATACGAGGAGAACCAGATGGTGCTAATGGCAATAACTGCTTTGGCTCCTTTTTAGACCAAGATGAATAAAGATTTTGAAATATATCTTCTAGCGCAACTGTATCCATTCTATATGATTATTATCGAAGTCAAAAATAGAAATAGATTTACACACTAAAGAATGAAATGCTAGTTAGGAACACCTTTACCTATCTTTTTCCAGATAACATCTTTTAGCTCTGTTATACCAAAGCCTGTAACCGCTGAAAAGTAGATATGAGGCAATTCTTCAGGAAGCTCAGCCGAAATCATCTTCTTAAGTTCTTCATCTACCAAGTCAGCCTTACTTAAACCCAGTATCCTTGGTTTGTCCAAAAGCTCTGGATTATACATTTCCAATTCTCTGAGTAGTATTTTATATTCTTCAAGGATATTATCTGAATCACAGGGCACAAGAAAAAGCAAGGTAGCATTACGCTCAATATGCCTTAAAAAACGAACGCCTAGACCTTTTCCTAAGTGCGCATCTTCGATGATACCAGGGATGTCGGCCATTACAAAAGAGTGGATATTTCGGTAGTTTACTATTCCTAGATTTGGAGTCAGGGTAGTAAAAGTATAATTCGCTATTTTTGGCTTTGCGGCACTCACTACTGAAAGTAATGTAGATTTTCCAGCATTGGGAAACCCGACTAAACCTACATCGGCTAATATTTTTAGTTCGAAGATATACCATCCTTCTATACCTAGTTCTCCCGGCTGAGCGTACATCGGAGTCTGGTTAGTAGAGTTCTTAAAGTGAGAGTTACCTTGTCCTCCTCTACCTCCCTTTAATAAAACTTTTTCTTCTCCTTGTTTAGTTATTTCACATAGGATTTCTCCTGTATCAATATCCTTTACAACGGTACCCAAAGGTACCTTTAGTAAAATATCCTCACCAGCTGAACCAAATCTATTGTTTCCTTCACCTGGCATCCCATTACCTGCGAAAATATGCTTCCTATATCTAAATGGCAGTAAAGTCCACACATTATTATCTCCAATAAGTTTAATATGACCTCCAGCTCCGCCATCACCTCCATCGGGACCACCCATAGCTGTGCGCGCATCGCGATAAAAATGAACCGAACCTGCACCACCAGTACCCGAACGAAGATAAAGTTTGACGTAATCGATAAAATTTTTATCCGCCATTTTTGGGATTTGTCGTTAATAAGTGAAGATTATTTCTTCTTGTTTACTGTCTTTGATTTAGAGGAATTACTTTGTGGGGCTCCCTTTTTTTTAGTTGCAGTTTTCTTTTTGGCAACCGTCTTTTTTACACCATTCTTACTAGCTGAGGACTTAACAGCTGTTCGCTTCTTGGTAGATAATTTCTTAGCAGTACTGCTTGCTGCTTTCTTTTTACCTCCAGTAGTATTAAGAAAATCTAACTCTAAACAAAGTCTATCAAAAATCTGATCTAAAGAACCAACACCCCAAACTTTCACGGAGCATTCTTTTTTCAAATAGTGGTTGAAGACTGGAAAGGTGGTCTCTTTATAGACTTCAATTCTTCTTTGAATAATATTCTTATCAAGATCGTCGGATCGTCCAGAAGTCTTTCCTCTTTCAAGCAAGCGTTTCATCAGTTCTTGATCTGGGACGTCCAGCATTAATAATTTTGATACCCCGCCTAGGTCATTCAATAATCTATCTAGTGCTCTAGATTGAGGCAGTGTTCTAGGAAACCCATCAAAAATATAGCCCTTTACTTTAGGGTTAGAGGCCACCTTCTCCTTAAGCATTTTTATAGTCACACGATCAGGAACTAAGGCTCCTTTATCAATATACTTTTTCGCCTCTAGTCCTAGCTTAGTATTGTTCTTTAGATTATATCTAAAGAGATCTCCAGTAGATATGTGCAAAAGATTATATTTCACAACCAGCTTTTCTGCTTGCGTTCCTTTTCCTGAACCAGGAGGACCAAACAGTATTATATTTATCATAGTATATTATTTTCTTAAGAACCGATCAACACTAATTTAGCTTACACAAAATCAAAATTATCACGGTCATCTAAAAAATTAAATTTAGTTCTAAATGCTAACAGTTCCTTTTTCGACAACTGCTGTTTGAGCACATCTGCTTTTGCTGGTAAGATAGCCAATTCGTTACCCATAAAGTCAATAATAGCTGAATGTCCATTATATTCCAAGCCTATACCATCCGTGCCTATCCTGTTGACCCCACATACATAACATAAATTCTCTATAGCCCTTGCTCTTAACAATTGTTGCCAAGCCTTTATTCTAGCTTTAGGCCAATTAGCAACATATAAAAGTAGGTCATAATTTTGTGTATTTCTACTCCATACTGGAAATCGTAAATCATAACAGATTAAAGGCATGATTCTCCACCCTTTATATTCTAAAATTAGGTGATTGTTGCCCCCAGAATAAACCTCACTTTCTTTGCCATAATTGAAAAGGTGTTTTTTATCGTAGAATAAAATTTTATCAGGCTGTACCCAATAGAATCTATTCACGAATCGCTTTTCAATCGCAGTTGGAACACTCCCACAAATAGCAATGTCTAACTCTTTCGCGAGCTCTTTCATCCATTGGACGGTTATCCCCTCATGTTTTTCAGCTATTGATGCTACATTTGTACTAAACCCTGAGTTGAACATTTCTGGTAGAACTATCACATCAGTATCGCTGTGTGCTCTTATAATAGGTTCGAGGATACTGCGGTTTCGCTCAGGCGCCTCCCATTGTATATCAAACTGTATAGCAGCTATTGTTAGCATAATCTATTGACATAACTAAAGGCAGGACCATGATCATGGACCTGCCTTCCGTCTTATTTGAGTTAAATCTGTCCTGTCATCAGATCTAAGAAATGATGAGGACTAAATTAATCTTTCTTGTCAGCATTTCCACCTTCTTCATCTGGGGATTCTTCACCCTCAGGAGTAGCAGGAGTATCTTGACCTGGAACCTCTTCAACCGCCTTAAGAACTCTAGGCGTTTCAACGATAGCAACAGGTGTTGCACCAGGCAGCATAACTTCTATGCCGTCATTAACTTCTAATTCTTTTACTCTAGCAGACATTCCAAGCTCAAGGTGGCTAATGTCGCAGTAAAGAGCATCCACTAAATTTTCTGGATCAACTTTTACTTTTACACGTCTCATTAACTGCTGCATTTTACCACCAGTCTTTACTCCAGGTGATTCCCCTTTAAAACGTATAGGCAATTGTAAAATGATTTTTTTATTAGGTACCAGCTCTTGAAAGTCAAGGTGTACGATTTCGTCAGAAACAGGGTGAAATTGTAAATCTTTAAGAATACACTTTGTAACTGCACCATCGATAGTTACCTCCGCGATCTGAAAATCTGCGCTATAAACTAAATCTTTAAATTCTCTTTTGTGCGCTTGAAAATGAATATTATTCTCACCTCCATATATAACAGCAGGTACTATATTTTCTTTACGAATGGCTGAAGAGGACTTTTTTCCAGTTGCAGACCTTACTTCGCCGTTGATGCTATGTGATTTCATGATAAACTATTTAATAGAATGTACTTTTCCATAAAAGGAATGCAAAGATAGGTTTTTTTTACTTTTTATGCACCTAGCTGGACGAATTAATTATATCCTCTAAGTAGCTAAAGCTAAATGACGTTAGTTGTTCTTTATCAACCACTTACAAACAAAGCTGAGATAGATCTATGCTCATGAGTATTACGTATAGCCTTTGCGAAGAGTTTTGCCGTAGAAAGAACCTTTATTTTGGTACTCTTTTTTTTCAATGGTATAGTATCACATACTATTAGTTCATCTAGATGAGAATTCTCAATATTCTCGTAAGCTCCACCAGATAAGACAGGATGTGTACAAATAGCTCTTACACTCTTTGCGCCTTTTTTCATTATTATTTCAGCTGCCTTGCAAAGTGTTCCCGCAGTATCGACTAAATCATCTACCAATATGACATTTGCGTCTTTTACTTCCCCTATCAAAGTCATCTCTGCAATGAGGTTTGCCTTCTCACGATGCTTATCACAAATCACTAACTCTGTTCTAAAATGCTTCGCATAATTTCTCGCTCGCTTCACACCACCGACATCTGGCGAAGCAAATATGACGTTGTCCAATCCTTGCTTCTCTAAGTAAGGAAAAAATATAGCCTCACTCTTCAAGTGATCTACTGGGATATCAAAAAAACCTTGGATTTGATCAGCATGAAAATCCATAGTCATTATTCTATGCGCTCCCGCTGCCTGAATCAGATTAGCAATCAGTTTTGCAGATATAGGTACTCTAGGCTTATCCTTTCTATCTTGGCGCGCGTAGCCGTAGAACGGAATAACTGCGGTAACATAACCTGCAGAGGCTCTTTTTACAGCATCTATCATGAGTAGTAGCTCCATCAGGTTTTCTGAAGGAGCAAAAGTAGATTGGATAAAAAAGACGTAAGCACCTCTCACCGATTCATTGATTACTGGTTGCATTTCGCCGTCACTGAACCTAAAGAGGTCGACATCCCCTAAAGGATGACCATAATAATCTGCAATTTTTGTTGCTAAATATTCAGACTTCTCTCCAGAAAATAATTTAACCTCCATTTGATTATTTAAGATATTTATGGATTTATTGGGACCTAACACAGGAAGTGATTTCGTGAAGTCAAATGTACGAAGTTTTAACGCTTAAACGATAAAATAATCTACAGCTTTAATAGCACAGCCCCTTTTTCTACTGCTTGATCCATACTGACCTTAACCTCCTTCACATTGAGGTCATGTGGTGCCTTTATGACATTCTCCATTTTCATAGCTTCCAGAATAATTAAGCTTTCGCCTTCCTTAATACTATCTCCTTCTTTGACGAGAATCTCAATGACCTTACCAGGCATAGGAGCTTTGATATCCATTAGTGTAGCACTTTTCGCTGAGAGCAGTCCCAGATCTTTTATTAAAATATCAAGTGGTGTATCGACTTGGCACCAATGTTTTCTTCCATCTACCGACAGGTAAATCTCCTTTTTTGCTAGATTGATTTCGTGTACTTCTACTTGGTAGTTAACAGCATCGTAGATTAAGCTATATGTACCATTTACTTTACGTTGTAGATCTAAAGCTTCATTTAGTAATACTTTGGCTGTATGTTCGCCATCTATTGTTACTTCCATTTTTCTTCGATCAATCATCTTTGCCTAACCTTGTCATTAAGTGAACTTCAAAAATAGTATATATGAGGTAAATAGTGAAAAAAGGAATTAAAAAAAAATTACTTGTTGGTTTGTAAGATTTTGTGAAGACGGCAACTAACAGTATGCATAAAAACATTTTTGTCATCATCACCAATAATATCAAGCTGGTATAAGTATTTTTATTCTCTTGCTTGGCGATTCTCGCACCGAATAGAAATACAAAAATGGAAAGCGTTATAAAGAAGACAATAGTACCTATTGATAATACCTGAGAATTAGCGAATTGTGGAAATAGATTTAAGCCAAGCACAACCGATATAGCTAATATGGTTACTCCCATAAGTTTAAGATAGAATTGCTTTACATCCATTAATCCTGACTTACGTCTTTCACAAGTTTGATCATAAAGGCTGTAAGGAAGAGTAATAGAAGCGTAACAGCTAGTATAGGTTTCTCAAAACCAAAATAATTATCTAACCATCCACCACCAAAATACCCAACAGCTGCCGCGCCTGCCATCTGACCAGCCATGCCAGAATACTTTATGGCGGGATTTATTCTCCTTTTCTTAATCGGATCATCCGACTGCTTTTTTGACAACTTTTTCTGATTTTGAATTTATAGATGGTGCGCTTGAACCTCCCATATTACAAGAAACATTAAATACAGCTCCTTGATCGACAATAAGTTTTTCAGTCCTGATATCACCTTCAATTTTGGCGTTTTCTCTAATATGTAGCGTATCACGAACAACTAGATTCCCCTTGAAGCTGCCCTCTATAAGTGCGTTCTCGCATTTTACATCTCCCTCTACCATTCCACTAGAGCCGATGATAATCTTTGCTGCACAATTCAGATCCCCTGTTAAAGTACCGTCTACCCGAATATCACTTTCTGATGTCACTGTTCCATTAACTGTGGTGCCTTGCACCAGACTATTCAGGGCGTGTGATGGACCAGCACTGATGTTATTTGATTTCTTCACTGTATTTTCGTTCTTTTTTGATCCAAACATATCTTAAAGTTATCTAATTGCGCATTACAAGCGCAGTCGTATTGCATGAGGTATAAAAATAATAATTAAAAATGAAATACTCCTTACCAACAAAGCGATAAGGAGTATTTATTAGAAATAAAAATGCTTAAAGATTAAAAGTTAGGGCAATAAACATTTCTTTTCTCCGGTCCACAAATTCTGTAGTTGACAGAAAACTCAAATGCACCATTGAAGTTGGAAGCTTGATTAAGTGAAGATGTATTTAAATCATAACTAAATCCGATACCAAAGTCTTCATACTCAAATCTTGTAGTTAATATTAGAGCATCCATATGAGTCTGATCTTCTAGTTTATGCGTTATCCTTGCCCATACACCTATCTGAAAAGCTTGATAATATCTTCTACTATTTCCTAGTCTAAATCTTACTGCAGTACCAGGTACTAACTGCCATGATGGCCCCTGGAAAAAAGTCACTATATTAGGTACTAGCGCAATTCTTCCACCGTTACCAGCAAATTCTCCACCAGCGTGAAGTGTAACCTTTGTATAAAGTGTCTCGTCTTCTTCACCATTAAACGAGATGTTTGCTCTGTTTAAGTGAGAGTACGCCCCACCAATAAAGAAACTATTATTTTCATCTAATACTGAGAACCACATTAGGCCAGCAGATATATCTGCAAATACAAAATTGTCTCTATCAAAATTAGGTCCCTCTAGTGAAGGTAGTGATGGATCAAAGGTGCCTTCTCCACTATGCTGTGTACCATAACGTAGTGCTAGAAGATCTATGTTTCTCTGAGAAACACCTGCTTCTGCACCTAAAACTAGATAGTGAGATTCATTTCTGTAACCTCCCATTCTTTTGGAGTAAGAACCAGATAGCTTAGCTGTATTTGTGGTAAATGATGCAGTACCTGCAACATCACCCCATAAGGTAAGTCCTACACCAAAATAATCGTAGCGACCGACTGGAATACGCTGATCATAAGAGGCAGAGTAAGTATTGAATGAACTTTCAAAACCAGTAACACTAGACCATTGATTTCTATAATTTGCGGAGAGTCTAATATTACAATTCATCACCCCCGTTAGTGCTGGGTTTAAATTAGTCGGTGACATGTAAAATTGGGAGAAATGAATATCTAGCTGTGCATTTGCACTGAAAGTCATCAAGCCCACAAAGAGTAAAATAATTGAGTATTGAATTTTTTTCATATTCGATTTTTGTATTATTCGATTTCAAAATGGCGCACCGAATAAGCTTGTTTAACCTCTCTACTTGTTAAGACAACTCTCTGCTTGCGCTTAATTGAACAGTAATAATAAGGAAAGATACTGTTTTTCACAATAATATATAGTTAAATTATCCATTTAGCCTATTAATATTCTCTGTATGCATTTTACTTTACATCATTTCTCAGATTGTATGATATGCTAAAAACATACGTGATCTATTGGTACTCAGGCCTCCAAGATGCACCATATTCTTCTACAAGAATATTATCATAATAATCCGCTTTCTCAAAAAGAGCGGAAAAGAATAGCTTACTTGTTTGATCATCAAAGTATTTATCATAAATAAGCAGTGATAGTATAATATCTTGCCCTTTAACAGAAAATGTCAACCCATCTAGGGTATAATTTTCTTTTAGTATCATATTGTACACAGAAATAATATTTGACTTTGGAATGGTACATAAATATGCGTCACCCATTATCAAGCCCGTATCCTCATGGTAACTAATGCGAATACAAGCGGAACCTCGTCTTACTTCCCAACTATTCAGTCCGCGTCTAGATAATTGTATATCATATCCTAAATTCGCTAGCATAGCCTCTATAGTAACTCCCATACCCAGTGGTATGTAAGCATCTACTACATTAGGCAACTTCACTTCATATCCACAATTAGGACAGTACTTATTTTCTATCTGATCTTCTCCGACTAAATTGTGACATGACCCACAAATAGCACTTATAACTTCTCCCCCACTAATAAATTTTACAATATTCTGTTTTACAAATTCTATAGGTAATGAAAACCCAATAGAATTGCCCTCAATAATGGAAAATGAATTGACTCCTATAATCTCCCCATTTTTGCTAATTAATGGACCTCCGCTATTGCCAGGATTTAACGCCGCATCATGTTGAATATAATTTAAGTTATTTCTAAAAGTCGTAGGGTTAGAAACTATTCCTTTTGTAAAGGAGAACTTCAGTCCAAATGGATGCCCAATAGCTATGATTTCTTCCCCTATTTCAACCTTGTCTGATGCACATATGGCACCGTTTATTACCTGATTGATACCAGAGCCGTCTAAGAATGCTAGATCAAGATGAACATCTACGAATAAAACCTTCGCTAAATGCTCCTCAAAAGCATGCCCTTTAAGGACCACACTTTTATTACCTCTAATAACATGTTCATTGGTAACAATTAGTCCGAACTCGCTTAAATAGAAGCCAGTACCCAAAGAATAAGGCGTAGCGATTTGAACTACTAAGTCTCGATATTTTTCTATAATTGTTTCCATTAGTTCCCTCTATGAACTCCTAATAATACAGCTTTAAGCGCACTTATGATATAGAACTATGTAAATTTAGTTGATGGATCATCAGGAGAAAGGACTTTGCAAATCCAACCTTATCCTTAAATACCAGATTTCGGGTATGCGGATCCAGTTTTGGAAATTCTTTACGGTGACGCTTTTCGATAATTCCAATTGCCTTCTTAACAGCACGAGATTGAATAATTCCTCCTCTCACATAATCCGCCTTAAATCCTAAATCTGTAAAATATGAAAATTCTAAAATTTGATAGTATAAGATAAATAAATCTCTTACTGGCTTAGGCACTGCATAGTTAAACATGCAATATCCAATAATATAACCCGGCACAGCTAAAGCCACTTCTGGGTGACCGTTTTCAAAGTACCAATCCATATTATGAATTTCCCCTTCTATAAAAGCAACTACTTTCGCATGCTCCACGGAGGTTGTAATGCCAAAGGTAGCAGATACATCATACATTTCTTTAAAGTATTCTTCTTGCGAACGAGTTAGCAACCTGCGAAATTCGTTTACTAAAACAGCATTTTTTTCAGCCGTCATTTTCTTGTTCTTGGCAAAATAAATTCTGTGGATTCGCTCAAGTGATTCCATCATAAATCCTTCGGGTCTCGTCAAACAGTCTAGTTTATAACACAGGTTTAACAATAGATAAGCTACACCACCAGGATATTCGTTGACAATAATTTTGTTGGTATCTATATAGGAAATAACTTTATTAATCTCATCAATGATAAATCTATACTTCACTTGTTTCTGAGTATCGTCAATATCTGTCTTGCAATCGGAGTCTACTTCCTTTAACACATCGAACTCATCTAAAAGAAGATCGTCAATCTTGTCTGCCTGGGTAGACAACTCTTTTAATGCATAGTATAACTTAAATGGGGAACCGTCGATCAAAAATGAGGTAAATATCAGTACAATGTGATTGTCTTCATCTAGTGCAAATCTGCTATACTTGAGGTCATAATTCTTCTCTACCAATCGTCGCATAAATCCAACACCAGGAGACTTTATCTGTGCAACTTTTGTCTCTACTCTGATTACTTTGTCGTTAATATACCCAGTGATCAATTTGGAGCCTTGATAAATCTTAAAACTTAAGCCGTCTGATTGGCTGGACCATTCCACGTTTTGCTCATCTTCATTATACAAATATTGAAAAAAATATTCGTACGATTCAAAATAGGATTTTTGATCAAATAACTGCAATGCTTTATCCCAATATAAATATTGTTCATCTGATTTATACGCGTCAGAGTATCGACCAAATTTAATGGATGGTTGGTCCATTTTCGGAAGCTCAGAATTAAATATGCGATCGAAAAATCCCATTTATACTTGAATTAGTAATTATACCATTTGAACCATAAAATTAATCATATATTTAGATAAAAATGCTTGACCTCTACGTGGTTACCGTCGTAAGGCTAGACACGATAACGATTACTTTCAATTAGTGACATCGCAATGCAACGTGCAATCACAATGAATTAAATCATTTCTATTCTAAATTTTTTGAGCAATTATATAACTCCTTTGGTTTTAGTATTTCTTTAGCGGCGTAAATTTAACAAACTTCATTAGCTTTCATTACATTATGCAATCATTCAGGACAATACTTCCAGCCTTCAGACCAAACTTTCCGATCCAGCATGATCAGCCGTGGATGTGCATTGGTTCTTGCTTTGCAGAAAGCATGGCTCAAAGATTAAAGGCTGCAAAGTTTAATTGTGATATTAATCCTTATGGAATTCTTTATCATCCAGTTCACATTACGAATTGTCTAGATATGATATGCCAAGACTATCAGTTTACTAGCAAAGATTTGGTCCTATCAAATGATCGCTGGTATTCACTATATCACCATAGTAAACATAGTAATGATGACCGCGAACAACTGCTAATAGCTTTACAAAATTCCTCTATTAAATCTAAAGCGCAAATTGCAAAGTCTGATTTCTATATTTTTACCTTCGGCACGGCTTATTATTATGAGCACATAGCTACGAAAGTTAATGTTGCAAACTGTCACAAAATACCTGCCATCCAGTTTACCAAAAAAATGAGTACTGTAGATGAAATAGTAGATCATTTTGAGGATACCCTTCGTAATCTTTTGAAAATTAATCCTAATGCTAAATTCATTTTTACGGTTAGTCCTATTCGCCACATAAAGGATGGACTAATAGAAAATACTCGAAGCAAAGCAACTTTGCATCTCGCGATAGACACCCTTACCAAGTCATTTAATCAGGCTCACTATTTTCCATCTTACGAAATCATGATGGATGATCTGCGAGACTATCGCTTTTACAAAGAGGACATGATACATCCGAGTGCGGCAGCTGTAAAGTATATTTGGGATCATTTTATCAAAAATCTTTTTTCTGAAGAAACGCATCAGCTAATAGAAAAAATAGGACACATACAGCAAGCCATGCGACACAAACCTTTTCACCCCAATAGTGAAGCGCATCAACAATTTGTAAAAGCGAATTTGGATAAAATTGCTACCTTGAAAAAAAATAACCCCTTATTAGATTTCTTGTTAGAAGAAAATTTTTTCAAAGAAAAAATAAGCTCCTAAATCCAAATCATATTTATGAAATATATAGTTAGTCTAATATTATTTTTCTGTGTGCCAATTGTAAGTTTCGCACAGCAAAGCATCAAAGGAAAAGTCATCGACATAGTCAGTAAAGAGCCACTTTCTTATACCTCTATCGCTGTACCAAATAGTTCAACAGGAACAATGACTAATGCCGATGGGGAATTCGAACTTCGACTAAAAGAAAACCAAAGTGAGATACAAATTAGCTATATAGGTTATCTAGATACGCTAGTTGCCATCAACGCTGTAGAACCCTACTATGTAATAGCACTCAAAGCTTATGAGTATGAGCTCTCAGAAATAATTGTAAACCCATTATCCCCACTGGAATATATAAAAGAAGCTCTTATGAAGCATCCCGCATTGATTCCTGCAAAAACTTTTAATACTAGGTCTTTTTTTGCCGCAAAATCTTCCTTGCAAAATGATAATAGTGGCTCTTATAAATTAGATGAAGCCGTATTCAATACTTATTTCTCAGATTACGCGAATGACACATTGAAAGAGGACTCTCAACTGCTTTTACACCGATACACTGAGAACGGTACCTTTACCTCTATACTAGAAGAAAATAAAAGAATCCAAAAGGCAAAAAAGAAGAATAGTGCGTCAAATAACAGTAACGAAGAGGGTGATATGGAAGAAGAAGAATTTAGTTTTTCATTCAATGATCTAACTGATTCTGGTCCTGCTGCTACCTTGCGAAAAGCAAAATCCTTAACCACTCTAGATTTTTTTGATAGCGAATATTTTAAGAAGTTCAACTATACTTTTGGAGAACAAACTTATTATCAGGGTAGAGAACTAATCAAAATAAATTTCTCCAATAAACGAAAAGTGGAACAAAGCTTCTATAATGGTAGCATTTTTCTTGACTATAATGATCTTGCAATTGTAGCGGTAAAGTATAATCAAAAGGCCAAAATACCTGGCTACATTAATTTTTTACTGAAGACGGTCATTGGCTTTAGCTTGGATCAGTTAGATATGGATGTCACTATCCGCAATCAGTTCATTGATAAATGGTACCCCAAGGAAGTAATATTTGACTTAGATCTTACTATCAAACAAAAGGGAGCATTGGAAGTAATATCTATTGCTCAAATTCTTAATATCGAAGAAATAGAAATTGAAAATCCTAGAATGATTCCTAACGATATGATTTTTAAAAATGAGCTAGAATATGAAGAGCAGATATTTCCATTAGATAAAATAACTTGGGATAAAGTCAATGTTATCGAGTTGAAATAATAAACTTTAGGATAATCTTGGCAGCCTGCTCTTTGGTCAGAAGGATAACCTGTACAAGCATAAGGATATAATCAAAATTTAGAGTTATAGGTTGAACTGATTTTCTAAACTTTACGCTGAATCCTGGTTGGTTCTTTTTGGCAGGGATATTCATATGAACGAAAACCTTTACCACTATAAGGAGATAGACGAATTTCATAGGATTGGATTGCCGTTTTTCTAGACTTTGCGCTGAAAACGGGAGTAATTCTTGTTGGTAATTTGTCATGATTTTTTCTGAAAAATCACGCCAAATTGGATCTTGCTTAATCTTTGCAAAGGGTTCATCACCCTGTGCTTTAATCTGTCACCCTTTCAGGGTTAGCTTCGCTTACTTCTGAATATCCCTCCCGAGAATCGGGACTAGCTGCTCTGCGGTTATCTTCTCTTACTTCTGAATACCCCTGAATATCTCTGACTAATAATCGCGAAATGCGGTAGGCATGGAGCACGACAAACGGAGTGCGTAGAGACAAGCGATAGTAGTGGCATTTCATTTTTTTTGCTTTTCGCAAAAAAATGGGATATAACGAATAGCGCGGTCCCGTTGTCCCGATTTTTTTATCGGGATACGGGATGGCCCCCAAACAATATAATTAAAAATGATAAACCTAGTCTATCTCCCCCATCTTATGTAGCAAAGGAAGCTGTCCACCATAGGTACGTTTAATATTTTCGTCATTGAAGGTCGTGGCGGTTGGGCCATATGCGATGAGGCGTTGATTGAGCAAAATGACATCGTCGAAGTAGTCCTCTACCGTACTCAAATCGTGGTGAACAACCAATAGTGACTTGCCCTGTGAGGCGAGCTTTTTGAGTATACTGATGATTTTCTCTTCGGTCAAAATATCGACGCCTACAAATGGTTCGTCGAGAAAAAATACTTGTGCATTTTGGCAAAGAGCGCGCCCTAAAAATACGCGCTGCTGTTGACCACCAGATAATTCTCCGATCTGACTATCCCTAAAAGCCTCCATTCCTACCTCCTTCAATGCATCGAGCGCTATGTCTTTGTCCTCCCTAGTGATACGCTGAAAGACACGCTTAAATGGATACCGACCCATGAGTACGATGTCCATTACAGTAGCTGGAAATTGCCAATCTACATCATTTTTTTGTGGAACGTAGGCTACAGATTTACGTGTGTCTTTAGGTTCTTTGCCATTAATTTTGATAAGGCCAGTATTGATATCTATAAGCCCTAGTATCGCTTTGAAGAGTGTAGATTTTCCTGCCCCGTTCGGTCCTACGACGCCTACTACCCTACCCGCATTAAGTTCCAAAAATATATTGGAAAGGACACGCTTGCGCTCGTACGACACGCTTAATCCCTTGACGGATATGGCAATATTTCTTTCCATTAATTTTTGCTTAGACTGTTACTCAATATAAAGAAACCACCTACCATAAGGAGAGCTAATACTATCCAGAGCATCCAAGATGGAGACTTTATTTCTTCTGATGCTGCTCCAGCTTTATCATTGGCAGAATTCGTAAGGCCATTGACTATCTGATCTGTATTGTGCTTGAGCATATCGTAATAAGAGTCGGCGCCACTGCCCTCCTCACCGATGGAGTCTGCATATAAAGAACCTCCGATTTTGACATTATTATCGTCCGCTATCTGCTGGAGCATCTTCGGATTGATGGTGCTTTCAACAAATACTGCTGGAACTTTATTCGCTCGTATAACATTTATTACGCGTCGCACATCAGAGGTCTGTGCCTCTGCATCGGTAGAAGTTCCGAGTATAGATTCTAATTGTATACCATATCGGCGACCGTAATACTGAAAGGCATCATGAGAGGTAATCAACACACGCTGCTGCTCAGGAATGGAGGCAATTCCTTGAAAAATATAATCATCCAAATCTTCTAACTGTTGCTTGTACACGCCGTAGTTAAATTCAAAAACTTCCTTGGCGGAAGGCTTAAGTTCGATAAAACTATTCTTGATATTTTCGATATACTTTATACCATTATTAGCATCCATCCATGCGTGTGGGTCACTAGAGTTTGCATAAGCTTCACTTTCTATAGCTTGGATACCATTAGTGACTGTCACGATATTGGCATCGGTTCCAGCATTCTCTATCAGCTCTGTCATCCACCCTTCCAATGTAAGACCATTGACAAGAATCAAATCAGCGTCAACTACCATCTTTGCATCTCTAGGAGTCGGTTCGTGTAAGTGTGGATCACTTCCTGTAGGCATTATGCACTTGATAATCAGCTCATCACCTGCGATCATCTCCGCCATATCCTTGATGATAGTTACCGACGCTACCACTACCGGTTTTTCCTGCGCGCTGACCAAAAGAGCATTTGGCACAAATATGAGTAGCATTATAAACCTTACCATAGATCTTTTTTATTGAACTGCAAAAGTAACAAACATAGGGCACATAGTGCTTGCCATGTCATGCAAATGTCCTAGTTGACTGTACCATATAATGATATTTGAATACATTAGTCCTCTGAAAAATTTCTCTACCAAAAAATCTAATTTATGAAGGCAGTATTTATTTCCTCAATTTTTTTCAGCTCCCTTTTTCTTATGCCTCTTAGTGCGCAGGACTGTGATCAGTACTTCGCGTTTAGAGACGGGATAACGATGGAGATGACGAACTATGATGCGAAAGACAAAGTAGAAGGTAAATCCATTATGCAAGTTAACTCTGATAATACGACATCACAAAATGCAGCTTCTACATTATCCATCTCTTACTATGATAAAAAAGGCGAAAAGTTATTTGAAAATCTCGATATCCAGCTCGTCTGCAAGGATCGTACGCTGAGCATTGACCGAGCATCGTTCAACAATCTGTTCAATACCATGAAGGAAGTAGAAGGAATGGAGGTAGATGTGCACGGTGAATTTTTAGAGTATCCTGCGGATATGAAGGTAGGTGATGAACTAACAGAGGCGCCCTATACGGTGACTACTGGCATGAGCGGAATCAACATGACCGTCAATACTACCATTGGTAATCGCAAGGTTTTATCCGAGGAGTCTGTGACTGTGCCTGCTGGGACTTACCAGTGCTATAAGATCAGCTACGACCTCATTACCAAGAATAACTTTATGAATACGACTATGTCATACGAAGAGTGGTACGCTCCAGAAGTAGGTATGCCAGTGAAGTCAATCTCCTATAAGAATAATGGTAAAATTGCCTCTAAGTCAGTGCTGACGAAGTTGACGGGTATATAGCAAGCATAATATAGGTGCATGGGAGAGTTCCTGAGCCAGGCAGAGCCTGATAGGACCGGGTGATCCGCTGTATCCCGTATTTTTTTTGCGAAGAGCAAAAAAAATACGGGATGCCGCTACTCCCCCTACTCCCTACGCGCTCCGCTTATCGAGCTTCGCCTTTACGGCTACGCGACTGTCCGCATTAGGACTTGACTGTCAGTGATATAAAATCCATAATTCCTTTTTATCAAGTGCTTCCTCCAAAAAATATCTTCATTCCTTCCCTACTCTGTCCAATATCAACTAAATTTAAGCAAAATTCATAAAGTGGAAGAGCAACAAAAAGATACAGAAATTAATATTTTCAAGCCTTACCTCAATGTGGCGAATCCTTATAAAGGAGGAAAAACACTGGCTGAGATAAAGGCTCAATCCCAGAAAATGTATAAGCTCAGCTCCAATGAAAATCCGATTGGAGCATCTCCCAAAGCTGTTGCTGCTATCAAAGCTGCCGCCACTGATCTTCATCTATATCCAGACCGTACTGACGCAAGATTTCGCAGAGCACTTGCAGAATATTACAACAATGAGTTGCAAGAAAATCAATTTGTTGTTGCCAATAGTGGCTCTGAAACGTTGGAACTAATTATCCGCGCTTTTATGTCCGAAGGGCATGAGTGCATTATTTCTAATCCTACATTCTTGATATATCAGATGGTATCGAAGTGGCAAGGTGCTACGATCAATGATGTCCCTCTATTGGCTCCTAACTTTGACGTAGACGTAGAAAGTATATTGGCTAAGGTAAATGACCAGACACGCTTGTTGTTTCTGACTAGTCCTAATAACCCTACGGGCAGTTATATACCTAAGTCTGTATTGGATGAGTTGATTGAGCGCTTACCTTCTCATGTGATATTGGTACTCGATGAGGTTTACTTTCACTTTGCAGATGCTCCCGACTACACCTCTGCTATGCCATATGTAAAAGCAGGAAAGCAAGTGATAGGGATAAATAGTTTTTCTAAAACTTACGGTCTGGCGGCTATGCGCATAGGCTACTTCTATACTACGGAGAAAATAGCCAACTATATACATCAAATCTGTAAGCCTTTTATCTTGAATAAGTTATCGCTAGAGGCAGGTATAGCGGCACTAAGCGATACTCAGTTTATACAGGAGACAGTGGATCTTGTAAGGAAGGAGCGAGAATATATGCAAAAGGAATTTCAAAAAATTGGGATCCACTTTTGGCCATCACAAGGAAATTTTATCTTGACAAAACCTCCAATGGACGAAAAGGTTTTTGAGGCTAAAATGCTAGATCTTGGTGTCATGGTAAGACCAGTGAGTGCATTCGGTGCGCCAGGTTGCGTACGTATTACTATTGGTACTAGAGAGGCCAATGATGGATGTCTCAAAGCGTTGCGGCAAATATATAAATAGAAAAAAAGCACTGAGGTGAACATTGGCATAAAATTAATGTTTAACTTCAATCCTACCACATTATATGACTACTAAAACTAAACTATAGATAAACACAAACTCATATAAATAATATAATTTGGTACAAAAGAAAGAAAAAAAAGTAGGCGTTTTGCTAGAGCAAGCTACTCGCATAACTAAACTTACTTTTATCAAAGCATTCAAAAATATCGGTGCAGACATCACTCCCGAACAGTGGGTAATCCTAGATAGTCTCTATCGGGAAAATGGCCAGACTCAGACAGAATTGGGTCAAAAAGCTTTCAAGAATAAACCTACCATTTCCAGAATAATCGACATCACTTGTGACAAAAAGTACACTAAGCGTAAAAACTTTGATGGAGATCGCAGAAAGTTTAAAATCTACCTCACTGCTAAAGGGACTAAATTAGTTGAAAAATGTATTCCCGAAATCGAAAAACTGAGAATCTTGAGTTGGAAAGGTCTCAAAAGTAAAGATTATGATGTATTCTGCCATATAATAGATCAATTATTCAAGAACTTTAGCACATACAAATAGTTGTATTCACCACTTCTATATTTATCATAATTCTGAGTCTATCAGGTTTATTGCCTGACCATAACGCAGCTATATAATCGCTATGTACTATATGTATTATAGGCGTAGTGTATAGGATAGAGACCACACTGTGGTGATGCGCTTTTACTTCAGAATATACCTGTGATAATCGATAAGTCAGATTGATCTTAACGAAAATCAATAAATATCCCTTTGGATACTTGATATTATGGATATACATTGCTAAATTGTAGTCACAAAATAGTTGCCTTGACAACTACTTTTTATCACTTTAAAAAATGTTCATATGTCTACACTTACTGATAAACAACCAAAACTATATGCTGAAGCAGCTGATTTCATGCCGCTGAATGGTACCGACTATATAGAAATGTATGTTAGCAATGCTAAACAAACGGCGCACTTCTTTAGAACTGCGATGGGATTTCAGCCATTAGCTCATGCAGGATTGATGACTGGTCTTAAGGATCGTGAATCTTATGTGGTTGTTCAGGATAAAATCAGAATCGTTTTTACTACTCCGCTAAAGAGTGGTACTAAGATAGGCGAACATATTGATAAGCATGGAGATGGCGTCAAGGTAACTGCGCTATGGGTACCTGATGCTACCCACGCATATAATGCTGCTATGGAAAGGGGCGCTACCTCTTACATGGAGCCTGTAACCGAGGAAGATGAACATGGAAAAGTGGTACGCTCAGGTATATTTAGTTATGGAGAGGTTGCGCACATCTTTGTTGAACGTAATGATTATAATGGGATATTTCTACCTGGCTTCCAAAAATGGGAGACTATGAATGAGACACCTACAATGGGTCTAAAATATATCGACCACATCGTAGGGAATGTAGAGCTAGGTGCTATGAATAAGTGGTGCAATTTCTACAAAGATGTGATGGGGTTTGCTCAAATTATTTCCTTTGACGATAATGATATATCTACAGAGTATACTGCGCTGATGAGTAAGGTGATGAGTAATGGAAATGGCAGGATTAAGTTTCCTATCAATGAACCTGCAGATGGGAAGAAAAAATCACAGATAGAAGAATACCTCGAATTTTACGAGGGAGAAGGTGTACAACACGTAGCAGTGGCTACAGATGATATTATAAAAACGGTGACGCAAATGCGTGACGCTGGTGTTGAGTTCTTGAGGGTTCCTAAAACGTACTACGAGACGGTATTGGATAGAGTAGGCAAGATTGACGAGGACATTGCTCCACTTGCAGAGCTTGGTATATTAGTAGATAGAGATGACGAGGGGTACTTGCTACAGATCTTTACGAAGCCGCTTACTTCTAGACCAACATTATTCTTTGAGATAATCCAGAGAAAAGGTGCGCAGTCATTCGGCAAAGGAAATTTCAAGGCACTTTTTGAAGCAATTGAAAGAGAGCAGGAGTTGAGAGGGACGCTATAAACATTCATCTAATAAGGATGTCACAAAAAAGCCATCGCTGGAAACAGGGATGGCTTTTTTCATACCATAAGCTTGGGATATTCACAAGTAGATTAAGCTGTTCTATATCAGGAAGATATTCGCATTTTAAAGTTTTGGATTGCTTCGTTTTTCTAGTCTTTGCGCTGAAAACGGGGGTAATACTTGATGGTAATTTGTCATGATTTTTTCTGAAAAATCACGCCAAATTGATCTACACTACTCATTTACACAGGGTTTAAACCCTGTGCTATAATATTAAATCCTTTCAGGGTTAGCTTCGCTTACTTCTGAATATCCCTAAGCTATATCTCAGGGATATTCTCAAGAAGGATAATCTGTGAAACCATCAGAAGATGATTGAAATTAAAAGGTTTGGATTGCTCCGTTTTTCTATACTTTATCTCAAAAAGTAACCCCAATAGTCAATGCTGATTTCGGTTTTACTCCTGTATATGCTCTATCAAATACACCGTATTCAATAGTGTACTCTTGCGTTTCTCTAAATGAATCTTCAACATCAGCTTTACGAATTCCTCCACCTAAATTGAAATCCAAGACTATTCTCTTTGTAATATCCACTCTGACTCCTAATAACACACCACCTTCTCCTGCCGTAATGTCTCTATTGTATAGTTTATTTTCATATTGACTGGTATTTGGATTATAAAACCCTTGCGTAAACTCTTCGTTGAAATTTAGAAATAAGGCATATACTCCTGTATAGAATCCATAGTTATAAACATTCAAAAATGTATGCCTGTCGTTCTTGTTAAAATTAGTAAGATAAAATCGGTACTGGGCCATTGCCTGATATCCATTGGTCGAATTATCAGGATTCTCTTTTAAAATAATAGACGGTGAGAACACAATACTACTTTTTTTGAACATTAACTCGTAAGAAAGTTGGAATTCGGATCTTCCAAAATCTATTGGATTTATCCTAAGTGAATGCTTATAGCGGGTATTCTCCTGAGAAAACAATGCACAAATAGCTAAAAATGTCAAAGCAGTTGTAATCACCAAATTTTTCATTATTTCTTTTTTTAATATTTCTTAATTTATATGCATTAGCAAAGGAAGGATATTAGATTTTTATTTTCTTTATTGTTCTCCTATTGAAAAGTATAGATATCTGCTGTTTTTACATAAGCAGATGGAAGCGATGCATCAATTTGCTAGGCAATAATTAATAGGATTATTGCTTATGTCGAAAAGTGCATTTGTACTACCATCTCTATCATCTTACGTTTAGATCTATATTTTATCTTGATTCAAAAAACCAGAAATTGGTAATTTATTTCAAGCAAATAAATTACCAATTTCTTGTTTAGGATAACACGAGTTTCTAAACCATTCAAAAAAAACTATTCCTGTAAAACCAGAAGAAAATTAAAAACGATAATCTTTATTAATTGTCTATTCTTCACTAATAGAATTCCTTTATACAAATATCAGGTATTTGGCGTACCTTTATAATAGGTATGATCAGCGGCAATGATGATTTTCATCATAAAGAATATTATGCTAATCTTGCTACCTTGACAACAAAAATGGTTCATTATTTAACTTAACTTAAATAGAAAGAAAATATGGATATTAATATCGAAGCACCGAATCATCCGCATCAGGATAAATTAAAGCAGTACTATACCGACAAACTATCTGACAAGTATGGCTCTAAAAAGTATATCACAAGTATAGACGTAAAGGTGGTAACTGAAAAGGATGACAATTTTAAAGTTTCCATCCAAACAAAGCCCGAAGGTGGCACTATGCTATACGCCGATCACATTGATCATAATGAGGAAGTAGCGCTTAAGGAAGTTATTAGAAAACTGAATCATCAAATAGATAAGTATAAATCACATCATAACTTTAACCACTAAGCGGTAGATATTAGAGATATACATAAGAAGGTTAACCTGTACACAAATAAGAAGATAGTCGAATTATAAAGGTTTGGATTGCTCCGTCTCTCTATACTTCACGTTTAAACTATGGGGTGATTCTCGTTGACAATTAATCATGATTTTTTTAAACAATCGCCACGTCAAATTGGATCATACTTTTATTTATGATTATGACTTACTAGAGTATGAAATAAGCCCTTGTTCGCTGCGCGGAGAAGGGCTTATTTTCATCTCACCTCCTCTATCTGATCCGTTTTCATTAACAACTTTAAATAGAAATTTACGAAGAGAAGCAATTGTATTAAAACTGCAATAACGATAGTTAATATTATTACCAGATTAGGTTCATCGGAGATCGTTGGTTTAGACATATCAAATATGATCATCCCTATGATACCAACTACTAAGGCTATATCAAAATAGCATAGCGCCTTTGAGATTCTATATTTTCTTGTTAGCCAGTATAGTATTGCTTTAAACGCCAGAAAACTGGAGAAAAAAAACCCCGTTTGTACTGGGCTTAATCCTTGCTCACTCCCCCTAAGTACGATAGGCTCCAAAGCTGGAAATAATATACAGAGCACCAAAATCACTGGTATTGCAGCTAATAAGATTAAGTGATACTTAGAAGATGTTGCTATATTCACTGCCTAAATATTAAATTTATCAATCGTCCTAAAAGTCAAGTTCACCCTGGCAGTCTTCACTTTTTTGGTCGGAGGTAGTCTGTGCTTCCAGTTCTCCTGACAAGCGCCCTTCATCACCAACAAGGATCCATTTTGCAAGATCAACGAATGCGTCTCTTTCGTCTCCTTATGCTTGAAAGCAAACTTACGCTCTGCGCCCAAAGTTACCGAAGCAATAGCGCCTTGCTTTTTCAATTCTGGCTCCCCGTCACTATGCCAGCCCATCCCCTCTTCACCTGTATGATAGAGATTGAGCAAGCAAGAATTATAGGTTTCTCCAGACACCTCCTCTATTTTGGTTTTGATTTTCTGTAGGGTATCTGTCCAAGGTAAGGCTATTTTGGTTGCCCCAGAGTATCGATATGGAAATGGTTTTTCTCCGTACCATGCCACCTTGCGCTTCGTCACAAAATGCTTCCCAAAGATAAAGGACTCGTCGTGGCGCCATTCGATATTTTCTAATAGCGATTGGTAATACTGCTCTGCTAAGTCTCTGTTAATGATAGGACCATAGTAGATAGCCTCGCCGTCGAAGGGGAGGATGTTGGTGGTTGGGTCGGGGTTGAATAGGTTCATGAATAATTTCTATCAGTAAAGTTATGTTAACTCAAGTTTCGTTGTCTTACATAAATGTTATTCTGAATCATATTTTATTTATAATTAAAAATTTAAGGCTGTTCTCTCACTTACTTTTTTGCCGTAAAAAAGTAACAAAAACCTCCCGGAGGTGTAAATTTCTTCACGCTTACTCATGCTTTTAAAATGGCTTCAGGCTTAAAACTCGCCGTATGTATGGGTTTTCAATGCATTAGCGTAGCCTTGTTAACATCATCTTTCAATTGTTCTGTGTTGTGGCTCGAACAGTTAAGCCTTTGCTCATTTTAAATAGCATTCGACGCTAAAATTTCCAAGTCCGAAATTTATTCTAGATTTGAAATCCTTCTTTTTTTAAAATTCCTATTTCTTGAAAAATAGCCTTAACTATAAATTCAAAATCATTCATCGTTTTCAATCTCAGGAGAAAGAAGTATTTATCTATCCTATTTCAATTATATATGAACAGTTAATTTCCCATTTAATCAATTGTCTAAGACCGAAACTTAAGTTAAATTAATTCTATAATGCTTTCGTTAATTTTTTCTGTGACTAGAGCGGGGACATCATATTCTCCAAATAGAGCAATTAATTCTTCCTTATGTGAAAATACAGTTTTTACTACTCCCTCGGGATTCTTTACAGTAAATTCATCCGCCAATTTATACATATCCTTGAGTTTTATATTACTTCTCTTTCCATTGACAGAAAGTGCCCTTTGGGTCTTTTTAAAGTTGATCAACGGATTGAGCGCATAAGTCATATCGTACGCAGGAGATAATTGCCAATTGTCATCCTGTTGGTCATAAATGAAAGAATGGTTTTTTAAATGATCATCAGTATTGCTATATACTAGGTTAAACACCATTCTTTTAAATAATTCTTCCATTTGAGCATGTGGGATTTTTAAAAAAGAACAGAGTTTAAATAAATTTTCATACGATGAGTTATCCGAACTTTTAAAATCCCAGCCTGTTATTCCTGACGCGGTCAACACATGCTTTTTCTTTCCATCTTGTCGATCAAAACGCAAGGTAGCAAAATGCTTATCATCGATCAACTTGGAATCCATCATTCGAATTCCCATCTGCCTAGCTATTTTATAATAGCAGAACTCCACCACTTCTCTTGGGTAGCTATTTTCTTCCTCTATGGCTAGTTTGACTAAATAGTGATGGTATTTATCGGAGACTTCAAGATCGCCAGGAATCACTTTCCCTGTTGCTTTATTTTCTGATATCAATATTTTCGGTCTGGCACCACCGGCAGAGGTTCCAATTTTAAAAATGTTAATCAATGCTTGATGGTCAAGATTCTTTTGTGCCGTTGTCCTTTTCAAATTGAGGACTTGCTTCAGGACTTCAATTATGTCATCTAGATCAACGCTGGTGTTTTCTGGTATTTCTATCGATGGATTGTATTCAATGGCGCCCATTCCTCTCTTGCCTATATATGCCAGTTGTTCCAGTACAGATATCTTCCTTTGGTCTCTACTGTCTAACCATGCCTTGAAAATTATGGAACCAAATAGATCAGGAAGTGAGTCTGCAAATTGCGGTGGTATTCCTTTAAAGGTTTCATTATCAAATTGCCCAAAGAGCTGGACAAATTCATTCTTCTTGATGACCCCAGTTGCAGGAAAAATATTTTGCAGCGTATTACTTTTTAAGTAGGTTGGATTGTATTGAAAGGATGATCTTTTCTGATCTTCTTCCAAACCTATTCTCCCGATCTCTTGCCCAAATAAATTGACATTTATTATTTTATTCGACGCCATCAGTACATAGATTTTGCATGAAGAACATGATCCTTGGCTTGGGTTATTTCACCATGCAACTGCTTGAGTAAGTCCATTTCTTTCAAGACTTTCAAAATGGTATCAACCGTAAAATTTTTACCCAGCTCTAAATTTTGGATTGTGGTGCGTGAGACGCCCAAGGTGTTGGCTAATTGACTTTGAGACCATCCTCTTTGCTTCCTCAGGGATTTCACTAAAACCCCTATTTCATTCTTGACGTCCTTTATTTCTACGGTATTGAACATATAATGACCAATTTAGTGATCAATATAGGGATTTTAGCTGTGAATTGCTTGGTATAGTGGTCATTTATTAGGATGAATTAGGGATTGACCTATATAGTGGTCAAAATGGCAGAAAATATTCTTATGACTAAAATAATTGTAATGAAAGAGTAGTAATCATTCGTACCCCAGATTAAGCTTTTGAGCCTCCGTCGCAAGTTTGTTCAACTGTTTTCTTCTCTTCTTTTTGTTTTTAAACAAAGTGATGTAATCACTAATCCACCAGTTTTTGATGGCGAACTGTAAGGTATGTTCTTTTCCGTTTTTTGACTTATAATAAGACCGGAGGCAGCCACTAACTACGAATATTTGTATTTTTCTAAGTGAATTTTCAGCTAGAAGAATTTCTCCCTTCTCTACATTTTTGACAATAGAAATACTTTTCATATCTCTTTTCATATCCTCAGAAAGAGGTACACGCTTTTCAATGTATTCTATTATTTCTTGCATTTGGGTGTAATTGAAGGAGTCTTTAGATTCGCCTCTAGCCTTGTAAAGTTTTCTGAGCAAATTCTCTGTATGTGTTTTGAGTTACTTCTATTAAATTTTGTTTGTCATTTTCTTTATCGTAGTTGTTCATCTTACAATTGTACTTTCTAACATATTTATCGCTCCACTCGACCAACTCCATAATCAGCGGAGCCAAATCAATTCCCTTTTCTGTAAGTAAATAAATATTCTCTTTTTTGTTACCGCTCAATTTTCTTTTGCTAAT
>Ga0114952_1000898_pt1 | contig 27687 bp, 24 predicted proteins | sample SidtaG_2_FD_87303 | JGI IMG/M metagenome (GOLD analysis project Ga0114952, IMG submission 87303) | Marine algal microbial communities from Sidmouth, United Kingdom - Sidmouth_Asex2 metaG | ecosystem: Host-associated > Algae > Red algae > Unclassified | place: Sidmouth, United Kingdom | collected...
ATGCGATGCAAATTTTCTATAAAATGGAGCCTAGAACGCTGAAAGCTGCGCTTAAATTCTATTGTGGAAAAGAATTAGAAAATGCCCACGATGCAATGGCAGACACCAAAGCAACTGCTGATGTTTTCTGGGGACAACTCCAACGTTATGAAGGTATTGATTATATAGACAGAGATGATAAGGTCATTCCTGCGCCTGTCAAGAACGATATGCAAGCCATTCACGATTTTATTTCTGATAATAATAACGTAGATTTCACAGGACGTTTTAGTAGAAATTCGGAAGGCATTATTATTTTTAATTTTGGAACCAACAAAGGACAAGAGGCTTATAAAAATCCTCAAACTTTAAAATGGATTATTAGTAAAGATTTTCCAGCTCAAGTAAAAAACATTGCCAAAGCTATTTTGAATGGCACGATGAAATAATTTAAATTATATTTTAGTAAAAATGACAGATCAGATACACAAATCCGTACCCGCCCTATGGTTTTCTTTTGTTGCCGATAACATCGACGAACACAGTCACACCCCAATGCCTGATGCTTTTTATTTAGGTATTAATAAAGAGCATGCTGATACTTGTGCCATGTTGATTACGGCAGGTTTAAAGACCGCTTCTTCTGGAGCTTTAGCTTCTTATTTACATTATCAAGTACCTGTTCCTGCGGAAGGTGACTTGGCAATTATTACCAATTGGGCTGGAGAAGCACAATGCATTATTCGTACGACAGAGGTGGACATTGTACCTTTCAACGAGGTGAGTGAAGATTATGCCGTAAAAGAAGGAGAAGGGGACCAAAGCTTAAGTTATTGGAAAAAGACCCATTGGGATTTTTTTAGCAATGATTTGGCTGCTTTTGGAGAGCTTCCTGAAGAAGATATGATGGTAATTTGCGAGGAGTTTGAGGTAATCTATCAGTTGTAGTTAAGTCTACGAGGTTCAACTTTTTTGCAAAAAATAAAAATATTTTTTACGACTAACACTTGTTTAAGTAAACGCCATTAAATGGCGTTTACTTTTTAATATCTTTACTTAAGCAGTCCTAAAGAAATGAGTACTCCAGCTAATTCAACTTGACTGAGAGATCCATCTCTGATCGTATAGACTGCAGAGTAACTTGTTCCTTTACAAATTTTACCATCTCTAACCGTATAAGCCGCAGAATAACTTGTTCCTTCACAAATTTTACCATCTCTAATAGTATAAGCCGCAGAATAACTTGTTCCTTTACAAATTTTACCATCTCTAACCGTATAAGCCGCAGAATAACTTGTCCCTTCACAAATTTTATCGTCTCTAACCGTATAAGCTGCAGAATAACTTGTTCCTTTACAAATCTTATCATCTCTAACAGTATAAGCCGCAGAATAACTTGTTCCCTCACACACTTTTTGTGCTATGACAGAATTACAAATACAAAATAATATCGGAATTAATAGTAGTTTTAAGTTAAACATAATTTTAGGTTTAATATAACTTTCAAATAACAGAATTTTCTGCTACCTGTCAAATCGATTTACCTTTTAAAGGTCTTAATTATATATTAAAAGGACAAGTATTAGTATCTTTTTTTGTCATTATTGGAAGATATCTAAAACTATTTCTTCCCTCGACGTTTTGAATTAAATTTCTCTGCCTTTCTAGCAAAACGTTTTTCTTGCGCTCGGTTTACTTTTGTATTTTTCAGCTTTTTCTCATGATAAGCTCCTTGAGATTGATCTGTAAGATCAATATTAGGGCTTGCATTTTTTTGCTTGTAAGTCAGAATCTCGTCGTCAATCAATTCTTCCGAAATCTCTACGGACTCAGGAAAAGACAGACGCTCTAGGGCTTGTCCCATCAGAGTTTCAATTGCTTTCAAATACGCTAATTCTTGCGTTAATTCAATTTCATTGACAAAGGTAATGGCCATCCCTTCTGCATTGGCTCGTGCTGTACGTCCAACTCTATGAATATAGTTTTCGGCTTCATCAGGTGTATCAAAATTGATCACGTGGCTTACATCTTGAAAGTCTAATCCACGAGCAATCAAGTCCGTTGCCATCAAAACTCGATGTGCGCCATTATCAAATTTTTCAACCGTTCGAAGACGATAATTTTGTGATTTATTTGAATGAATAACCCCTATCTGTTCTGGAAAATCTAAGTCTAAAATCTCAAATAAAGCATCGGTTACTTTTTTAGTTGGAGCAAAAATCAGAACCTTAGTCCATGATTTTTCCGTTGCTAATAAATGTCGAAGCAAGTTAATTTTGGTCTTAAAATTAGGTACTAGATACATTTTTTGAATAATACCATCCGCAGAAGTTCCAGAAGCCGCAATTTCGATTTTTGTAGGATTATCAAAAGCTGCCTTAATCAGCGCATCTACCTCCTTGGTCAACGTAGCTGAGAATAAAATATTCTGACGACGTTCTGGCAACAAATCCAAAATATCGTTCAACTGCTTTCTAAAACCTAAATTCAGCATTTCGTCTACCTCATCAATCACTAGTTGCTTGATGGTTTTAAGTTTGACTGCTCGACTCAAAGCCAAGTCTACCAAACGTCCAGGAGTTGCCACCAAAATATCCATTCCATCTGCCAACTCATCCTTTTGTGTATTCATATTAACACCACCATAAGCTCCCTTGGTTCGAATAGACATATAAGTTGTTAATTTCTCAATTTCTCCAACTACTTGCACCACCAATTCTCTAGTTGGCACTACAATTAATACTCTTGGGTGTTTTTGTTTGGAAAATTTGAGTTGTCGCAAAATAGGTAATAGATAGGCAAAAGTTTTCCCTGTACCTGTTTGAGCAATCCCTACCACATCTTTTCCAGACATCACAACAGGCAAAGCCTCTATTTGAACAGGTGTTGGCTCCACCAATTTTAAATCCTCCAAAGCATTGCGTAGAGGTGTATTTATATTTAGATCGTTAAACGTCATGTTTTATTTATTTCGTTCTTTGACAAATCGTGTGGTAATACTTAAAAGTATGCTTCAAGTTTAACTATTTTAGATATTAGATCGTGCAGCTCTGTGGGTGTAAAACACCAAGCATTCTCGTTCACTATGTTCATGCTCTTAGACATTATATTTTAGACTAAATAGTTGATTAATAACAATTTAATCTAAAATCGTAGCGATCCTGTCCCCAATTTACTTGGGTTCTAATATCTAGTATCTAAAATCTTAAAAATTAGTTAAGAGCTACCTGTAATTGAAAACTCCACACGATTTGCAAAAGAACCATTTATTTTTCACAAATATACAGTGAAGCAAAGCTTTTAACAACCTATTGGCTCAAAAAAGGAGATAATTTTCCATTTTCCTTTTATTTTTGCAACCGTCATTTCTTTACTTAAGGTGTAAGAGGTGTATGCTGCTGCAACATAACCAACTTTGCCGCTCTTTAATTTTATTTCTACCCAATCCATGCCTTCCTTCCTTTGATAAGTAGTTTCTGTTTGTGTTGTAATATTACAATTACAAGGAAATGTTTCGTAAGAAGCTTGACGAATTACTTTAGCGGTCTTACTAGGTTCAACTCTAATATTTACATTTGTCCCCAATATTAATAGTTCATCTTCTTGATTTATTTTGGTATAAAAAGAAGGTGCTTGAAAGACCAATTGTTTCGATAATTTAGGAAAGTGGTATCCATCGTATTCCAATTGCTTAAACCCAAAACGCATAATTTGCAACATCGTATGGTATACTTGTCTAGAATTTGTATTTGCCTTTTTATCCAATTCATAATTTTGCAAAAAATCCTGTTTAGAACAAGTAGCTTCTTCGCAAGCATACTGTCCAACCAAGATTCGGTCAGCAAGAAAGCCTTCAAGGCTTTTTCCATCCTCTGCCAACAAACAAGCCTCTAGTTTTGCTTTAAATATCCAAAAATCGGCATCCAAATAAGATTCATCTTGTATGTGTTGTGCGGAAACTATTCCACTAATCATTAGTAGTAAAAAAAGAAATACTATTTTCATAATTATACTTTTCATAAAATCTAATAAACAAAAAAATTGGTTCTCCTCAAACATAAGTAAGGAGAACCAATTTTAATGCCTAAAGAATAATTTAAGCATTTCTATCTCCCAAGAAGAATCGTTTAATGGCAACAAAAGCCCCAAACAAGCCCAATGCAATAAATTTCCAAAACTTAATTAATACTGCAAAAAAACCTACTTTTGCCAATACTTTCCCTGCAATCAATCCCCCAACCCCATAAGCTGCAACTTTGTCGATACCAGGATTAAAATCAGCATATCTTTGTCCTTCTATAAAATCTACACTTGCCAAAATAGCATCTACATCCTTCTGAACAAGTGGTAACACGTCCATATCTCCAATGGCATTTAAATTCAAATAGCCTCCTCTTCCCAAAATTCGAATGTTATAATTTAAGGTATTCACTTCTTCTTCAGCATTCTCTTCACCAAATTTTAGTTCTTTTGCCCAGTGCAATTTTTTGTTTTCAGCATCATAAAATGGTTCCGCAGCCCATCCCACCAATTCGATAGCCTCGTACCCTTGATAAACTCTACTCTTACTAGCTTCTCTAGTATCTTTTTGCATTTCTAATAACAGATCATCATAGTCCAAGTTTTTCGCTTCTGAATCTTCGATATACCCTTCACTTGAATAGTCAATTTCTACTCCATAAGTTAAATCAAAACTCACTGGCGACATACTGTCAGGAAATAACATTCCCAGATTGGGTTCTCCTGTAGAAGGATTCCCCCACAACTCTGTCAAAACATATTCAGTTTGTTCTGGACTCAAATATTTATACCCTTCTGGCACATTAAGTTCTGCTAATTGCTCCCCATTTTTAGACAAGATAATAGGTCCATATTGATATAGAAATGTTTCTTCGATACTATCCACCATAGCAAAATAAGCAGCAATATCTGCTTCCGTAGGTTCGTCAGAAATAAGGGTGTCATTTGTTTGAGCAACAATACTTGTGTTTAGGCATAGAACTGCCCAGAAGAAAAGGATTAACTTTTTCACAGTTTATTATTTTAAGGTTTAGTTTAGAATTCCCTATTCACACCAAGATATTTTTTTGGATGAAGGGGTAGTTTTAGTTTAGTAATTCGGCAAATATACGTAAATTATACGTCTAAAGTTTCACTTATCAATCAAAAGTTGATTTATGCACAGTACGAATTATACCAACACCCTTATTGAAATTGCAGAAGATTGCCCTGCAAAAGCAGGAGAAATTCCGCCTATAAAAAATAAAAAATCGGTCGCCAACTTACAATATGAACTATTGGTTGATCATCCTTATCAATTTACATCTGATGAAATTTTATTTTCTGTTTTTGCTACTAGAAAAGAAATTCTTAAAAAAGATTTAGAAGACCAAAGAGCACAGTTTTTCTCCAAAGGGCAGCCCTGTTTTCGAGCCTCTCCATTAACCAAGCGATATGGTTGGGGCGTTCACGCTGACCAAACGGGCAAAATTGCCTTATTAGGAGCAGAAACAGAGACGTATCAGAATTTAAAAGCAGACGCTTCTGTACAAAAGAAAAAAGCCATGCGTTCCAAAAGGGGCTAAATACAATAGCTTTGCTGCTGCTATATTAAAACTATATAAAAATTTTATGACTAATATCAGACATAAAATATAAACCTTTATGCGTTTATAGTATTACAATACTAAATAAAGAATTAGCGTTTTTTATAGTGCAAAGCATAATCATTTCTTTTTGATTATGCTTTTTTTGTATTTTTACAACACTCTACTCTAATTCATACAACAAATATCACTACTATGCTGAGCAAAGATTATTGGCAAAACCGTTATCAAGAACATCGAATCGGTTGGGATGCTGGTCAAATTACAACTCCGATCAAAGAATATTTTGATTCCATAGAAGACAAAAGCCTCAAAATTCTAATCCCTGGATGTGGTAATGCACATGAGGCTGCTTATTTATTCCAACAGGGCTTTACCAATTTATATTTATGTGATTGGGCACAAGCCCCTTTAGATGTTTTTGCAGAAGATCATCCTAATTTTCCTAAAGAACACTTGATTTGTGCTGATTTTTTCTTTTTGGAAGAAAAAGAATTTGACTATGTCGTTGAACAAACTTTTTTCTGTGCCATAGATCCTTCTTTGCGTCCTAAGTATGCCCAAAAAATGGCAGAAATTCTCAAGGAGGGAGGTCAACTCATTGGGCTTTTATTTGAGTTGTTAGAATCTGGAAAAGAAGGTCCTCCATTTAAGGGAAATAAAAAAGAGTATTTAACCTATTTTGAGCCTCATTTCTCAAGTGTCAAAATAGAGCCTTGTATGAATTCAATTGCTCCTCGTATGGGTTCAGAACTGTTTATTCAGATAAAAAAATAAGCTAATTCATGCCTGATTATACCAATGTACTAAAATCCTTTTGGCAACAAATCCATCTACTCAAAGAAGAAGAAGAGGAAGATTTCTTAGCAGCGTGGAAACCCGTCCACTTCAAGCGTAAAGAGATTATTACCCAAGCAGGTAATACCGAACGTTATATTTATTTTGTAGTCGAAGGTATCCAACATGCTTACTTCTTGAAGGATGGAAAAGCACACACGACTGCTTTTACCTATGCACCTTCGTTTTCTGGCGTAGTGGATTCTTTCTTAACGCAACGTCCCGCAAGGGTAAGTTTGGAATGTATCACGGACAGTGTTCTTTTACGCATTCCTTATTATGAACTTCGAGCCTTGTTAAAAAAGCATCAAGGTATTGAGACTTTTTTTCGAAAGGGAACAGAAGGTCTTTTGGTTGGTTTAATGGAACGACATTATGAATTGCTTGCCTTGGATATCGAAGAACGTTTTAAAGTTTTTGTACAAAGAAGTCCTCATTTATTGAACATGATTCCGCAGAAACACTTGGCTTCTTATTTGAATATTCATCCTACGAATTTTAGTAAGCTGATGGGGCGGATTAAGATATAGAAGGTAATTTGAAAATGACTTGATGATTATTTCTGATAAAGATATTTAACACTTATATTGTTTATTAACAATCTCTAACTCTCTAATAATACTTGTTAGAAGCATCATAATATGATAGAAAAATTAAGCATACAAAATTATAAATCTATTAAAGTGTTTCAGCAGAGAAATATGGCTTTAGTAACCTAAAAAAGCTCAAACGAATTACCAAAGTGAACGTGCAGGAAACAATGAAAATTTAAAGCAATTTTTGAACAATTTATGGCAAAAGAAAAACTCTCCTTTACAAAAAATGAATACTTGGATTGAATTAATTCTTGAAAAAAGAGGAAAAATTGGAGCGATTAAAAGAGCTTTAGGTATAGAAGATTCTGATTTTTTTAATATTTATTTCCCTCAAAGCTCCTCCAAATAAGCTTTAAATCCTTTCAAGTCTCGCTCTACTTGTTTAATAAACAAAGGCTTCACTAAGAACAACAAATGCTTAAACACCCCTGTTGGCCAGGCAATCAAATAAAGATTTACTTCTGTTTGAATTGGACTCAATGCCGTTAATGTAAAACAATCCTCGCTTGGATGTGTGCTATTGGGAAGTGTTCTCTTGCGAATTTGCTTATTTTCTTCAAAAGCAATAATCTCAAAATGTTCTTTCATTTTACTTCCTAAAAAAGAAGCGGTGTTAACCACCTCTGCTCCTACTTTCATTGGACCTTCTGTAATTTGGCGGCAATCTATATTTGCTTTGAAAATGTGTTTGTGATTCTCTTGTTTACTAAGGAATTGAAAAATTTCTTCAACAGGCTTGTTGATAATAATTTTAGATTCAAACTCTAAAGTTTTCATAGGCAAATTTTTAATTATAATGAAAAATATTCAAATCATCTTTTTTCTACCCCAAACGTAACAAATCGCCCAAGTCTTCATCGGACAAGTCCCCTAACCACTGTTCTCCTAAAGATACCGAGCGATCCGCCAAAGCCTTCTTACTCTGAATCATCGCATCAATTTTTTCTTCCAAAGTACCTTTCGTAATGAAACGATATACTTGAACGTTTTTTTTCTGACCAATACGATATGCTCGATCTGTTGCTTGTGCCTCTACCGCAGGGTTCCACCACAAATCATAATGAATGACATGATTCGCAGCCGTCAAATTTAAACCTGTTCCTGCCGCCTTCAAAGACAAAATAAAAATACGTTGTTGTTTGTCGTTTTGAAAGGCCTCTACCATCTCATCTCGCTGTTTTCTAGAGCAACCACCGTGTAAGTACATCGGCTCCATCCCAAAACGTACCTTAATCCAATTTAACATCAAATTACCCATTTTTCGGTATTGCGTAAAGATGAGCGTCTTTTCTTGTTGATGTTGAATCCTAGTGAGTAAATCCATCAGAATTTGCCCTTTTCCAGACTGTTCTGGACCTTGCCCACCAGTATTCATATATTGATAAGGGTGATTACAAACTTGTTTTAAACCACCCATTAGTTTTAGAATTAAGCCCTGTCGTTTCTTTTTTCCGGTCTCCAGATCATCCTTAAGTTTCGCCAAATCACGTAAGGTATCTTGTACAATTTTTTGATAAATTTCTGCTTGGATGGGTTGTAATTTTGCTTCGTAATTTTGTTCTATTTTATCAGGCAAATCTTGAATAATAGATTTGTCTGACTTGAGCCGTCGTAAAATAAAAGGAGCAGTAACTTTTCGAAAAGCATCCAAACGGCTTTGATTATTATCCTTCTCAATAGGATCGCTATACGACTCTGTAAAATCTAAAATAGAGCCTAAATAATTCGGATTCACATAATCCATAATTGACCAATATTCTGCCAAACGATTCTCCACAGGTGTACCACTCATAGCAATATTCAAATTTGCCTCAATCGACTTTACAGCTTCTGTCTGTGCGGTATTTATATTCTTAATATTCTGCGCCTCATCAATCACTGTGCAATACAGATTCAATTGATTAAACAAGTTCAAATCTATTCGAGCAATTCCATAACTGGTAATAATTACGTCTGCATTTCGAGATAATTTACGCTTGGCACCATGATAAGTAACGGCATTTAATAAAGGTGCAAATTTTTCAATTTCCTTTATCCAGTTCGTAAGTAATGAAGTCGGTACAATAACCAAAGCCTGCTGTCGATCTAAGTAACCTTCTTCTTTAAATTTCAACAACAAACTAATCACTTGCAAGGTCTTTCCTAAGCCCATATCATCTGCTATCAAAGAACCTAAATTCAGTTGTGCATTTTTATACATCCAAGAATAGCCGATTGCTTGATAAGGTCTCAAATTTGCTTTTAAAGTCTTGGGAGGTGCTATTTTAGGATTCGTCCGAAGTGCTTCAAATAAGGCAGTCACTTCCGAGCCCACCTCTACAGGATACTCGTCTAAAGACTGGCTTAACACGGCTTGCACAATCTGGTTGGCAGTAGCAATTGGTGGATGTTCTAATTGTTTCAGAATTTTTTGCAATTCTTCCTTGTCTAAATGGATGTACTGCTCTTTGTGTTTCACCAAGCCCTCTTGGCCTTTCATTTTATTAATAAACTCCAAAGCATCCATCATCTCATCACCTATTACAACTTTCCATTCTATTTCTAGCAATGTCTTGATATTCATAAATGACTTCCCTTTTGTCTTTTTTTCTGGCTTTTTACCAACACTTAACCCCAATCTTGGACGAGTTAATTGCTGTAATGCCTTAGGTAGAATGACTGAAATATTAAGCATTCTTAAAATAGGCAAAATTTCAAAAAACACAAATTCAAATTCAGCCGAACTATAGTTATGGGTACGTGTTTTTTGTTGTGATAACACTTGTTCTAAATCAGGATAATAAGTCGCCAACTGTTGCAAGGATTTTAGAACTACAAAGTGATATTCTTTCAACCTTTGTTGTTTTAGAAATTGATTTAAACTTAAACGCGAGGCATTTTTATCGCCTCTATTTTCAACTTCTAGTTGCACAAAAAAACTGCGTTCTTCAATTTCTTTATTTTCCTGTATTTTCAAAACAGGTGCATACTGCTCTTGCCCCAAATAAAAAGGCTGCAACCAACGTTGAATACTCAAAGGAACTCCTTTGTCTTCGGTCTCATTGAATAACACAGGTATTCCACTAAAAAAACAGTATTCAACCTTATCGTTCAAATTGGAAAACTCAGGAATAACCTCTGTTGCAGCTTGTATAAAATAGCTCAAAAACAAATGACAAAGGCTCAAAATTTGGGTTCTTGGTTTTAAGGCTTTTAAGCGATCTTGTTCGACCAGTAATAAATCAGAAGGACATAAATCAACCAATTCTTGCACCAATTTATACATCGGTTTATTAATAGAATAAGCTGGAATCCATTGTACAAAATAACCAGAAGTACTTGCCATTAATTTAGGTACAAAATTTTGTTCCTTTAATAACTTAATACAAAAACGATACACCGTATGTAAAGCGATAAAAGCATCTGCATACTGAGGCAATTCGGCGTATTCTACGGTTTCCAAAACACCAACACAACGTTCCAAAGCATTGTCCCTCGAAAACAAAGGCTTATTGCCCTTCTCTTGCATTGCAAACAAATTAATTAGCTGATGATGCTCATCTATAATCAATGCTAAATCTTTTGTTCTTTTTAATTCTTGATGTACACGTTCATAATCCTCTTTTGAATAACTTTTTTTATGATAATAACGAGCGGCTTTTTTTGTTTTTTGCGTAAGTTTCCTCTTCCAATCACCTTGATAAAACAAGGTTTGGTTGTCTAGTAATTGGAGGTATTTTTTCCAATTTTTTTCAATTTTTGAAAAGTCAATTTTTGCGACAATGGATAAATGGATTGCTTTAGAAACGTAGGTAGTTCTTAGACCTTCTGTCCATTGTGGTATAGCCGTTTCTTTAGGAGGCTTTTGTTCTAATTCCTTGGTTAAATTCAGACCTCTTAGTTCAAATAACAAGTATGGATTTTGCTCTATTTGGCGACTCAAAACCAACAGAACGGCTACCAAATGTTTGCAGGGCATTTTTTGTTCTACACAAGAACAAGCCATGTTCCATTTTTCTAAATTATCCGCCAACACACTAGCTTGAATAGAAGTACCAAAAGCAATTAATTCATTTGATAATTGTTGGTTCAATAAATTGGTCAAGCTATTGGGATTGGATTTCAGATAATTAACCCAAGCTTCTTTTTGAGTTGGGGTAAATGGCATCCATTGAATTTGTTGGTAATAACTAGTCGTTCCAAAACCTTGGACGCTAGCTTCAATCATCGTCTTTGAGTTCATTTCCAAAGTGCTCACTCCTCCGTTTTTTGCATAAGTCATCCCTTGAGAAAAACATTGCCCATCAACATCTCTCAACAAACCTGCTAACCAAGTTTTACCCCATTCTGTTTTACCATATTCCATTTCACTTACCATGTTACAAATATAGTACATTTCAACTTCTTTTGCTTCAGAAAAAAAGTTCTAAACTAGAAATCTTGGTATAGACCAATAATTATAAAACAGCCATCAACGACCTTTGTGTTATTGTAATTATTCTTTAATCTAGTTTTTTGACAAGTCATGTGAGCATTTCTAACCTAGGTAAGATAACATCATTAAAAAGTTGACCATTATTACTAGCATCCGACTTGTCAAACAATCAGAACACTTACTTAAACACAATCAATATGTCTATTGCCAGTCAATTAAAAAAAGAAACTTGGTTTGATACCAAAGAATACCCTTTTAAAAATAATTATGCGACCATCAATGGTCGAGCCATGCATTATATAGATGAAGGAGAAGGAGAAATTCTTCTGATGATTCATGGAACCCCTGCTTGGTCTTTTTTGTATCGAAAAATGGTGCAACATTTCTCTAAAACACATCGTTGTATTGTTCCTGATCACTTAGGATTTGGCCTGTCTGAAAAGTCTAAAGACATTGACAGCAGCGCTCCACAATTAGCAAAGAATCTAACAGCATTTATTCAGCAATTAGGCCTAAAAAATATCACGCTAGTTGTACATGACTTTGGTGGTCCAATTGGTTTGTCTTATGCCATTCATCAGCCAGATAATGTCAAAAAAATTGTACTAATGAATACCTGGTTTTGGAAGACAAAAGACCAAGAAGCAGTGCAAAAAGTAGATAAAATATTGCACAGCCGTTTAGGGAAATTCATGTATCTAAGGTTAAATTTTTCACCAAAGTTTCTACTCCCAAAAGCCTTTTACAATAAAACAAAACTACCCAAATCCATCCATCAACACTATACTAAAGTCTTTAGAAGCAAGGCAGAGCGTTGGGGCTTATTGCAAATAGGCCATTCTTTGCTTGGCGCTTCCGACTGGTACGAACAGCAATGGCAACAAATTGACCAAATTAAAGGCAAACCTTTTTTGGTCTTGTGGGGCACCAAAGATGAATTTATTCGCCCAGAATATTTAGCTACTTGGAGACAAACTTTGACAGATGCTAGTATAAAAACGTATGAATGTGGGCACTTTCTGCAAGAAGAAAAACCAGAAGAATTAATTACTGAAATTAATCGTTTTTTATAAAGTCTAAAGGGGCAGGTAGACTATTTAAGATTTTCTGCTTGCAATAGTTCTATTACAGCATTTTTAGAAGCGATGAGGCGCTCTTTATCTTCTAATCGCCGGTCTTTTTCTTCTAGCAAGGAGGTCCAAATTACTTTATTTTCTTCCGAAACTTTATGCATCTTGTCTAATAAGTTTTCCAGTTTAGTTAAGGATAATTTTGTAGTAACATTTTGACCTCCTTGCCTCCTTTTTCGAAGCATTTCTCCTTCTCCTAATAATAACCAATCAATACTCAGATTTTTTTTAGTTGCTAATTCAATCAATAGTTTAGAACTAGGCAAGTTATTGCCATTCACAACGTTATTGAGTGATGATTGAGAGATATCTATCTCTTTTGCAAGCTCTGTTGCAGTTGTTTTTGAATAAAAAAAATATTCCCTAAGTCTTTCGTGTACAGACATTTAGCCTTTATTTTAAAGTAAAACCAAAAATAGTTTTCTAATTTATAATTAGAAAACTTGTATTTTACCTGAAATATGGTTTACTTTGTATAGTCGTAGTTAAAAACATTGTATTTTAAAAAAAAATAATTTTTGACACTTAACCTAAAATTATTATTTTTTAATCTATAAAGTTAGTAAGTTTTTATGGCTAACATAAAAAAACAGGAATTTTTGCATCCTTCTAAACAAGGTTTAAATAGTTTATTTTGTTTTATTTATATCAAAAAAAATCTATAAACTATAGAGCTAGAACTTTAAACAACCAATTAATCAGAATAAAATAAGCACAGAAAATAATAATACTATTTTATAATATATAATTATACCATCTTTATCTCTAAATAAAGATGCTCTAAATTAATATCCTAGATTAAACTATTTCGATAGTTTGTGTTCGAAACGCTGCTGTCAACGAATAATGTTCATAAGTATCATTGTAAGATAATTTGTGTTGCTTTGACACAACTGTCTTGCAGATAGGTACTTTTTCCCTGGTTTTGTAGTAACATCAGACAAAGAGTCATAAGGTATAATTCCCCCTGTCTATACTTTCACTCTGTTGCTATAACGCCTGTCCCGCTAATTATGCTCCTTTTTATGTCTGGAAAAAAGCTTGCTATGTTATAGTCCCTATAGCATAGCGGCTTTTACGTATGTATACTCTTCTCAAAACAAACACTATCTTTTACCCCTATATATTGTCCATAATTTGGAATAATTTGATAGTTATTTTTGAGATACAATTGAATTGCTTCCACTTGTCTTTTACCCGTTTCAAGGACACATTTCTTATACCGCAACTCTTTTGTCCAAGTTTCTAGTTCTCTTAAAATTTGACTAGCAAGTCCCTTTCCCCTTTGTTTATTTTTCGTAAACATCCGTTTGATTTCCATTCGATCAGCATCCATTTTCTTAATGGCTCCACAGGCTACAGCTTCATTATTATGGTAAACAACAACCACTTGATTAATCGAATCAATTTTATTGTACTGTGCATAAAAAGCATGATCTTCACCATCTTTTACTGCCAAGTAAGCGTCTAACAGTGCAACTAAATCTATAAAATCTGGGTTATTCGAGTTCGTTCGTATCAGTTGAATCATTTTCCTTTGTACTATTAGAAATTTCAGAATCAGTAGTTGGCTCTACAGCAGGCTTGTTTTTATCATTGAATTTAATCAAGAAATAAGCTGCTAATAAACAACTAATCCCTACAATAATAAAGACAATTATTTTCATAATGGTATCTGCATCTTTCATATCCACCAAGAACAACTTAATCATGGCAACTGCAAATATAGGGATATAGACTTTATTTAGATGTGTATAATTGGGCAATAGACCATTAAATACCAAAGCAATACCATGTATAAATAATGCAATCGTTAATCCAAGGCTTGTAGGGTTGCCTGTAATCCAACATAGCAAGGTAGAATAAGAAAGAATTGTCAAAATATGTATCGTGACTAGTTCCATTTGCCACAAGGTACTTTTTTGATTGCCATTATAAGGAATATCTGCTTTGTAAATCATTTTGTATGACCACGCCAAAACACCTAATAAAACCACAAAGCCTACGATAGCCTGATTGGAGACCAATTCTCTACCATTTACATAGGCAAACAACACCGTTAATGCTATGAAAGAAATTCCCCAAGCCAATCGATAAGCAATATCTAGTGTTTTTCGAATAGGGGCTAAAGTAGCTCCTAAGTTAACCATCGTTAATAAGACCAAGGCAACCAATTGCATCCCAGAGAAAGCATCGTCATTGGAAATGATATAATAAATTAAACCTACTGATACTGCTAAGAAGTAAGGCATAACTAGATAGAGTACCTTATAATCAAGTTGTTTAAATGCTTCTTCTGTCCATGCTTTTTTGTAATAACCAATTCCCAATAACAAAACATTTCCTAAAATCAAAGGTCCTAATTCCAATGACAAACAAGAAAAGAGCATAGATACGACCACAAAGCCTAAGAATTGCACCAAGACCAATTTACTTTTAGTATATTCTGCTAGTACAAATGCCAAGGTTGTCGCGCCCCATAAGCCATATAGAATATACGCTGGCAAACCATTATAAGTCGCATCTAGTAAAGCAAATGGTAAAATCAAGTAAAAGACTTCTCTAGCCCTTGCCGCTATCTCATGTTTGTAAGCAGGGGCTTCTGGAAATACTTTCTCATAAAATAATTTCATGAACCACAATACAAACAAAATCTCCAACATCCCCAATTGTCCATACAACAACTGGTCTGAGAAATGATACGACCCTACTTTATCCATCGAAAACAAGACTACAAAAACTAGAACAAATACCTGTAATAGTCCCAAGATTTCTGTGAAGTAAGATTTGCGATATTTATTCCATATTAATAAAGCAAACATTGGGATTAAAGCCAAGTTATAAGCGTAGTTTCCGAAGAATTTTGGTAAAACGTGATAGAAGGTATCTAACAACGCAAGTGGCAATACCACAAAAAAGACAGCTCTTGTTTTAGCAGCTAAGTCATGCTTGTACGCAGGGGCTTCTGGCAATACTTTTTCGTAAAACAACTTCATGAACCACAATACAAACAAGATCTCTAACATCGCCAACTGTCCATAGACCAACTGATCTACAAAATGATATGAATGTACCTCGTTCATAGATAATAGGACCGCAAAAGCTAGGGCAAGTATTTGTGCTAATCCTAAAATTTCAGCTAGGTATAATTTGCGATAACTATTCCAAACTAATAAGGCAAACATCGGGATTAAAGCCAAATTGCAAGCATAGTTTCCAAAGAAGAAATAAGTCGTTAAGTAAAAAACAGATAAGCCCCAAACAGACAATATTTCATTCAGTGCAACAGGTACTCTTTGTTCGTGATCTTCTAAGGCTGTTTCATATTTTTTTAATAAGAAAGAAACTACCATTAATACAATACCAATACTCCACAAATTGATATATCCTGTTGTAAATAATTGACCAACAGAACGACTCGGCATGGAATACCAATCTAAATTGAAAGCCATGTTAACCAAACCTCCCATTAACACCGTATAAGCCAGTCGACGTACTATAGGTAATTTGAAAATCAATCCTCCTCCTAAAAGTACAATTCCTTGTAATGCCCACAACAAACCGCGGTACTGAATACCAAAATAAGCAGGAATAGCAGCAGCAACAAAAGCACTAGATATACCAATTAAAATAGATTTTTGCTGTTCATTCCATTGTTGATAAAAGACTACTGTAATAAGAGCAAAAGGTATCATATTGAGCAAATAAGCCAAACTTAAAGAAGCATAGGCTTCTTGCTGATTTCCATACACAAAGTACAAACTCATCATCATTGCGCCTTGTGCCCCAATCAATGTAATGATGCTCATTGAACTTTGCTCCTTTTTGGGTTTCAAGCCATCAAACAAGCTCAAATAAGCATATAAATAGCCAAAGGCATGGAACAATAACAAGTACATTGCATCTGGTAAGCTCCTAACATCTGTATAATTAAGATACGTTTTGCTTCCCAAAATTAAAGTCACCAATAAGAAGGAAATAAAGTTGAGGACTTCCCAAGACAAACGCTTGGCGGTATATGCAGAGGCCACACAAAGCAACCACAAATAAGCAAAATAAATGTGTGTATTTTCTCCTGTCGATTGCAAGTAACTTGGTGCCAATGCGCCTCCCAAAAGTGCTAATAATGCAATAATTTTTGATTCATATCGCAAGGATAAAACCACTGAAACAGCTGTATTGATAAAGATTAAGATGAAACCAACTGTAGTACCAATCAAAGGTGGATCTGCCGATATAAAGTAGATAAACAGATAATTCAGTGACAATCCTAGTCCCATCAAAGCTTGCCCAAACTCTTCAAATTTTTTGTCTTTTTTGATCAAACGAATACCAATACCGATAGCAGCAGCAGAACAGACAAAACCAAAACCAACTTTTATTTGAGTTAAATAATCTCCAAAATAAGTTACCGCAGAGTATTGCGCCAAAAAACCAAAACCAAATAACAAAGTAACAATTCCTGCTACCGTCAAGAAAAACAAGGACAATTTTCCTTCTTTCTTGTATTCAGCGTATTTGTTTTCAACAAAAGAAACCGCACTTACTAGAGGTGCAAAAAACTGCTCTAAAGCTGTTGGTCCCTCTTTTTTAGGTTTAATTACTTTAACAGCAACAGGCTTCTTTTGAGGTATAATTTTAGCTTTAGAGGAAGTAACTTCTATCCGCTCCTTCTGAACTATTTTTGTTTCTTCTTTCTGAACTATTTTTTGAGCTGTTGTGGATTCCAAACGAGCTTGTATTTCGCCTCGTTCAGCCATTTCCAACTCTTTTTTCAGTGCTTTTTCTTTGTCTACTAAAAAGCGAAAGCGAATACCATCTTGTGTTATTTTTGCCCGTTGTTTAGCTCCCCAAACAGAAGCTAGTTCTTGCTCAATTTCAAAAATTAAATTTTTATTATTAGTAGCAATTGTTTGCTCTTCAACCACCTTAGGGGCTACTGGTTTTTCAACCTCCCCTTTCTCCAGTTTTTCATCATCTTTGCCATATCTCTCTGCCAATTCAAAATGCTTGAGGCGGCGTTTTATTTCCTTTTCAGTGACCAACAAAGCTTCCAAGCCTGGAATATCACGATTAATATTGGTCAGCTCTTTCTTAATTTCTAACTCCTTAAGCGCTTTTTTTAAGCCTTCAATTGTTTCTGGGTAAGAAACCTTCTTTTTCTCTGCTACGTTCTTGTTCTCCAATTCTTGTGGAGATTGCACTTCTTTTTCAGCCTCTTTTTCTTGTTGCTCTAAACGCTGAATTCTTTTTGCTATTTTTTTAGAATCAAAGTCTAAGTCAGCAAACAAGACTACATCTGCACACTCTTTTGCAGCTTGTTTTTCTATATTTACTTCTTTTAATAATGCCTTTAAACCTTCTATAGTTGTTGGTAATGTACTAGGCACAGAAAAGGTTGATTTGAGCTTTTCTTTTATCGGCTCTTTTATTTTTTCTACTTCTACTTCCTGTACTTTTTCTACTTCAGTTGGTCGATAATTCTCTTCAACATAAACCAACCTCGTTTCTAATTGCTGCACTTTATCAAGCATGTCAACAATTGACAAGACTTTCCCATTTTCTAATTGGAAGGTACTTGTTAGATTAAGTTGTAACTCAACAGTGCAGGACGTACAGTTTTTGTTCCTAGCATTATTGCTCGTATTACAATTGGGGCAAATTATCTTCATCTCTTTCGATTATTTCTAAGGATATTGTTAAGCTATCTCAACTCTTACAAAGTAGGTAATTTTTAACAAAGTACAGGTACAAGTTATTGGATATTTTAAACAGTTGTTTAAATAAAGTCATTTAATCTAGTTGGTCGAAATAGAAAAGTTGTCTACTCTTTTCAATCAACAAGGGCTAATAATGATAAAACAAGCAATTCGACAGCACCTTAAGGAATTCCATTTTCAAAAAAAATAATAGAGCAGGTGATAAAAATGAAATTAAGTCATTAAGTTAAAACAATTATCAACTTGGATTGGTTATTATGAGAGTTGCCCCGCACAATAACTCTTAAAACAATCCTCATTTTACAAAAAATTATTGTATGAAAATTTTATTTGCAGCCTTATTCATTAGCTTATTGTTTAGCAGTAGTGCACCTAAACCTGGTGATATTTATGATATTAAAGTTCAAGACATTATTGGCAACAAAGTTCCAATGTCTAGATACAAAGGCAAAGTTTTATTGATTGTTAATGTAGCTTCTAAATGTAGTAATACGTATCAATACGAAGATTTACAAGCTTTATACGACGAATACCAAGAAGACGATTTTGCGGTACTTGGTTTTCCTGCTAACAATTTTATGAACCAAGAACCTGGTAGTGACGAAGAGATTAATCGTTTCTGTACTAGTAAATATGGAGTAACCTTCCCAATGTTTTCCAAAATCTCAGTTAAAGGAAAGAAAATGCATCCACTATACCAATATTTAACTAAAAAGAAAGAAAACGGGCGTGTTGAAGCTCCAATCAAATGGAACTTTCAAAAATTTTTAGTAGGCAGAGATGGCAAAGTCCTAAAGGCTTTTAAACCAACAGACCGTGTGAATGATGCAATTATCAAACGGGCCATTCGCAAACAGGTAAAAGGAGAATAACATACAATGCTAGCTCTAAAATAATTTGGCAAAGCTAAAATGCAATTTCAATATAAAGAATTGCATTTTTGCTTTTTTTTTGCCTAATACGGAATTGATTAAAGGATCTCGTAATAACGAACCGCTTCATTCTAGTAGGTCAAAATGCCAAAATTATTCGTTCTTTCTGACCAACAGAACAGGTAAACGATAAATTAATCAAACAGATCATTAGAAAGCACGTTAGAGTGATCTAATTTTCAAAAAACAATAAGGTAGGTGATAAAAATTAAATAAAGTCCTTACCTTTAGAGCAATTATCAACTTGGGTTAGTTACCATAGGAATTCCCCTTAAAACAATCCTTACTTTTATAAAAAATTATTGTATGAAAATTTTATTTGCAGCCTTATTTATTAGTTTACTGTTTACTAGTAACGCTCCTAAACCTAGTGCTATCTACGATATAAAAGTTCAAGATATTATTGGAAATAAAGTCCCAATGTCTAAATACAAAGGCAAAGTTCTATTGATTGTTAATGTAGCTTCTAAGTGCAAGTACACGTACCAATATAAAGATTTACAAGCTCTATACGACGAATACCAAGAGGATGATTTTGCAGTTTTAGCCTTTCCTGCCAACAACTTTGGGAGTCAAGAGCCTGGAACTGATGAAGAAATCAACCGTTTTTGTACTAGCAAGTACGGGGTAACATTTCCTATGTTTTCCAAAATTTCGGTTACAGGAAAAGAAATCCATCCTTTGTATCAATTTTTAACCACAAAAAAAGAAAACGGACGCATCGAAGCTCCTATTAAGTGGAATTTTCAAAAATTTCTAGTTGGTCGAGATGGTAAAGTTATAAAAACATTCAAACCAGCAGACCGTGTGACCGATGCCGTTATCAAACGTGCTATTCGTAAACAAGTAAAAGGAAAATAGAATCCATCTATTTATAAAGTAATTTGACAGGGCTAGAAGAATATTTCTTATATTGAAATATTCTTCTAGCTTTTTTTATAATAGTACTGCCCTTTTATGATTCCTGAACAATTCAAAAATATAGATCCTTTTATTCTAAATGAACTCCTCAATGACTTTAGAACCATTACCACTACACATAAACTTCCGAAACATCACTTGCTACATCAAGAAGATACAATTTGTAATCATCTATACTTTATAGAAACAGGTATTGCTCGTTCTTATTATCACAAAGATGGTAAAGATATTACTGCGCATTTTGCCGTTGAAAATGGTGGAATCACAGCCATCGACAGCTTTATTCAGCGAAAAAAAAGTCGTTATAATATAGAGATTTTAGAAGATGCGGTGGTGCATTCTATGGCTCATTATGACATACAAGTTTTGTTAGATCAAAAGCCGTCTTATGAAAAATTTGTTCGACTTTTTTTAGAACAAATTTACGTTGACTTGGCAGAACGAGTAGAAGATTTGTTGTTTTATAATGCCAAAGAGCGTTATGATAATTTGATATTGAAAAAACCTAGCCTATCTCAACGAGTAAATCTAGGACACATTGCTTCTTATATTGGTGTTACTCAAGAAACACTAAGCCGAATACGGGCACAAAAATAAGTACTTGGACCATAGCCGTCAGGCTATGGGTCGAGTACTTAAATATTGCTAAGGAATGGAAATAAAATAAGATGAACAAAATATGAAGCTAGATTTTTTGTTTCAAATTTAGCTAAAGAGGAGAAGTATAGCGGGTCTTTGACTCCCAATTTACTTGTTGTAAACCTACAATTTACTTGTTGGGAGAGCTACACGCCTGACTTTTTAGTTGAATTTGGGGCAAAAAGATTATTCAAATGTTCATCTTATTTCTTTTACGTTTCTAAGCTCAATTTTTCTTTTTGATATTTGTCAAATAGATTCTCTTCTCCTTCCCTTTTCTTTGTTGAAAATTGATTTTATTCATTGTAATAATACTTTCAAAATGAACAAAGAAATATGCTCTTGGTCTGCCCAAGAACTTGCCACAAAGATTCAACAACAACAAGTTTCTATTCTTGAAGTTGTTACGGTTTACTTAGATCAAATTGATCGACGAAACCCCAGCATTAATGCTATTAGTCATCTTCGAGATAGAGTTGCGATTTTAGAAGAGGCCAAAGCAAAAGACTTAGAATTAAAAAATGGACTTGCTAGAGGTGCTTTATTTGGTGTTCCAATTACCATCAAAGAAAGTTTCTTGGTAAAAGGATTAAGGGTAAGTAATGGCGATCCATTATTAAGAAAATACATAGCTACAGAAGATGCTGAGCTGGTCAAACGACTTAAAGAAGCAGGAGCGATTATCTTAGGAGTGACTAATGTTCCACTCTTTTGTATAGATTGGCAAAGTACGAATTTTTGGAATGGGCAAACCAATAATCCACATGACTTGAAAAGGGTAGCAGGAGGAAGTTCTGGTGGTTCTGCTGCCACTGTTGCAGCTCAATTTAGTCCAATTTCTATTGGCTCTGATGCAGGTGGATCTATTCGTGTTCCTGCTCATTTTTGTGGTATTTGTGGTTTGAGACCCACCGAAGGTTTATTGTCTAATAGAGGGCATCTCAAAAATCCAAACAAACCACAAGGTAGAAGGCATATTGTTGTTCCTGGACCTTTTGCCCATACCGTAAATGATTTAATTTTGCTGATGAAGGTATTTTCCAATCATTTAAAATATCCACTTCCAGAAATTCCAGCAGTAGATTTTGAAAGCAGTTCTTGGAATGGATCAACCATAAAAATTGCTGTTTCAGAAACAATTAACGATACTCCTGTAGACGAGGAATATTTAAGTATTTTTAGAAATTTCATTCAAGAACTGACAACAAGCCCACACCAAATTCAATACGACCATCCTATTTATAATGAAAAGAAAGCTTATTTGAATTGTAGTAAAATTATTGGCTTTGAAATGGGGATAAACAGTTTACAAGTCCCTTTTTTAAACGTATTTATGTATTTTTTTTTTTTATTCAAATATCGAGATCATCTTTGGGCAAAGGGAATGGCGCAGGGGCAAAATTTGTCTAATTTAGCCTATGCAAAAGCTATAGATGCAAAAGATAATTTCTCACATTTGTACCATAACTTTCTAAGCAAATATGATATTTGGATTACACCTGTTTGCGCTCTAGAAGCTTTTACTCATCAAAGAGCAGGAATTCCTTTCAATATTAATGGTCAGAAAGTTCCTTATACCAAAGCTATTGCCTCTTTTAACTTTACAACAGCTTATTCTGGTCATCCTATCCTTGTTATTCCTATTGGAAAGAAAAAAAATGGTTTGCCTGTTGGTATTCAAATCCATGCAAAAAAATGGACCGACCATCGCCTATTAGAGATTGGGAAATATTTGGAGAAATTGGTCTTGCAACAAGGAAACAAATTTGAGGGAATAAAAAATGATACTTCATCGATTATTTAGTTTTTCAGTGAAAAATATAAAAAAGCATCATCCCCAACAAGCATCACCTTCCCTTTAAGTAAATTGAAGGTTCAAAACAAGTTACATTGGAAGTTTTCAACAAGCCATCCCTCCAAGCAAGCTGGAGGTTCAAAACAAGCGAGTTGGAGGTTCAAAACAAGTTGAGAGTCTTCGACAAGTTGGGGTTTTTAGACTTGTATTTATTTGATTTCTCAATGTAGTATTAAAAAAAATAAAGCAACCTTTATAAACATTCTATCGTATTTGAAGTTATCAAGGAAATGGAATACTAATTGCATTTATGCATCAAATTGAAATTATTATTTTTACAACAGTTACAACGATATTAATATGAAAGTTTTATTGGTTAGTTTTATTGCAAGTCTTTTATGGATTGCTACCCCTCCTACTTCTGTACATGATTTTACAATGAACGATATAGATGACAAGCCTGTTGAATTATCAAAATACAAAGGTAAGGTCTTGTTGATTGTAAATACAGCTAGTAAATGTGGTCTAACTCCTCAATACGAAGGTTTACAAGCAACTTATGAAAAGTACAAAGACCAAGATTTAGTAGTACTTGGATTTCCTGCTAACAATTTTATGGGGCAAGAGCCTGGCAAAAATAGTCAAATCAAAGAATTTTGTACCAGTAAATTTAATGTAACCTTTCCTATGTTTTCCAAAATTTCGGTCAAAGGAAAAGATATACACCCACTATATCAATATTTAACCTCAAAAGAAAAAAATGGCAAATTTGATGCGCCTGTTGCATGGAATTTCCAAAAATTCTTAGTGGATAGAGATGGAAATGTAATCAAGTCTTTTGCTCCTGGAGATAAAGTAACAGATGAAAAAGTGATGAAGGTGATTGAAAAAACACTTAAGAAATAAGGTTAGCCCAACCAGTTCATGAACGAGGCGAATGATTGTTTAGAATTTAAGTAAGTACTTAAGTGTACAAAATTAACCATGAACTAATTTAGCATCTTTTGTCAACCTAACAGAACTAGGCTGACAAAAGATGTTTCAATTAACAGTAGGCTCTGATAATAACTGGCTTAATTTGATAATAGTAGTTTCTAATAATTCGTTTTCTATACTTCCATAACCTAAACGCAAGCCATTTGTGGAATCATCCGTGCTATATTTAGAGATATCTGTGATTTGAATACCTTGTTCTTCTAATTTAGATATTAATTCAGATACATTTATCTTTTGGGCAGGGCGAATCCAAAATGCTAAACCTCCACTTGGTAAATCATATATTATTTTATCTTTTAAGTATTTATTCAGTAGGTTTTCTAAATAGAGTCGTTTGTTTTTATAATATCGAATGGCTCTTTTTATATGTCGTTTAATATCTCCATTCTTAATCAACTCTACAATAGCTTGCTCCATGATGGAGTCATTTTGAATATCAATAATCTCTCTCAATGCGTTTATTTTTTCTACCAAATCAAGGTTGGTAACTAGATAACCAATTCTTAGAGCAGGTGCTACGATCTTACTAAATGTACCAATATATATATAATGATTAGTATTCGTGTAACTAGCAATTGGCAAAATTGGTCTATTACCAAAATGAAATTCATGATCATAATCATCCTCAATGATTTTAAAATCATAATTTTTAGCAAGTTCAATTAGTTGTAACCTTCTTTTTAGGCTCAAAGTAACTGTCGTTGGGTATTGATGATGTGGTGTTACGTAGATAGCTTTAATATTCAAGTGCTTTTTAAGCATTTGTTCCACTTCTTCTATTATAACGCCCTCTTTATCCACATTTACAGGAAGTATCTTAGCTCCTGCATGTTGAAAGGCACTCCATGCAGGTTGATACCCTGGATACTCAACAAGCACACTATCTTTGCTTGTTACTAAACATTGAGCCGTTAGATACAAGGCCATTTGACTCCCTCTGGTAATACAAATTTCATCAAGTTCAATTTGCATTCCTCGTTTGTGATTGAGCATTTGAGCAACTATAGCTCGAAGTTTGCTACTCCCTTGGCTACTGGTGTAACCCAATAGATTGTGCCTTGACTTTAGACTAAACACTCTTCTATAAGCACTAGCTAATTCTTTCATTGGGGCTATCTTTGTATTAGGTACGCCATCATCTATTGTGATAATAGGTTTTGTATACTTGGGACTTGAAACAGGAAACGGTTCCTTGAGCCTTCCAACATCAACAGAAATATCTGCAACAAAAATTCCTACTCTATCCTTCGATACGAGCCAACCTTCTATTATTAAAATATCAATCGCTTTTATTAAAGTATTTCTATTAACTCCAATCATTTGAGCTAGTGTCCTAGTACTGGGTAAGACCTCCTGAGGTTTTAATCGGTTATTTTTGATTGCAGCAATAATCTCATCTGCAATTTGCATATAAACAGCTTTTTTAGCCGTTTTAGATAATTCAATATTAAAATCCCATAATCGTTTCATTGGTCTACTATTTTTTATAAAAACTGTATCACTAAGGTAGACCAAAGATATTATACCTTTGAGTATTATCAAAAACAAAAACAAAAAATTATGAATGAAAACAAAAAATTTAGTTCCAAGGATTTTCATCAAACCTATGCCCAGTTAAAAACAGTCCTACCGGATCAACTCATTCATAGAAATGTAGAAAAGGCAGGCGTTCATAATCAATTCTCAGAGGAACGAAAACATCCCGTATTTTTTATTGACCTGCCTAGTAAAAATGTGAGCATAACAATTGGAGGGCTATTAGGAGACCAAATTACGAATCTTCATCGCCATACTTATGAGACCCTATTGTATGTAATAGAAGGAGCTGGCTGGACAGAAATTGAAGGAAAAAAAATAGAATGGAAGGCCGGAGATGCTGTTTATATTCCCTCTTGGGCTTGGCATAGACATGGTAATTTGAGTAGTGAAATAGCCGCAAAATATATTGCTTGTGAGAATGCTCCTCAACTTCAAAACTTAGGTTTAGCACTTAGAGAAGAAGAAGGAAGAGATTTTTAATAAAAAACAGAATTACGATGACAAAAGAATTTAAAGGAATTATTGCCTACCCTATCACTCCTTTTACACAAGACGAAACGGTTGATATTCCATTGTTTAAAGAACAAGTAGAGCAACTTATTATAAATAAAGCAAATGCTATTGCTCCTCTTGGAAGTACTGGTGTTCTACCTTATTTAAATACTGCTGAAAAACAGTCAATTGTAAAAGCTACAATGGAACAAGTCGAAGGAAGACTCCCTGTATTAGTTGGAGTTTCAAACTTAACAACAGAACAAACCATAGAAGACGCTATTTATGCAGAATCGTTGGGTGCACAGGCTGTTATGATTATTCCTATGAGTTATTGGAAATTGACAGATGATGAAATTTACACCCATTACAAAAAGGTTGCAAATCGGATCAAAATACCTATTATGGCTTATAATAATCCTGCCACAGGAGGTATTGATATGTCACCTAAGTTGTTACAACGTTTGTTGGAGATACCTAATATTACAATGATTAAGGAAAGTACAGGAGACATCCAACGAATGCATTATTTGAAAAAGGAACTAAGAGGACAAGTTAGCTTTTTTAATGGTTCTAACCCTTTAGCTTTGGGAGCATTTGTTGCGGGGGCTACAGGTTGGTGTACTGCTGCTCATAACTTAATTCCAGAATTAAATATTGCTTTATATCAAGCCATAGAAAACAAAGATTTGGAACAAGCTCAACATCTTTTTTATAAACAAATAGATGTGTTAAAATTCATTGTAGAGAAAGGCCTTCCTCGATCTATACAAGCTGGTTTAGAAATATTGGGCAAAAAGGGAGGACACCTTAGGAGTCCTCTTCAGTTATTACCCAAAGAAGATAAGATCAAATTAAAGGAGTTATTGGATAAGGCTACTACATAACAATAGTTCGTTAGAAAATCGTATTTAATTGATTGCTAGCAAAATATTATTCTAGTCATCAAAATATTACAACCTTAACAGTCAATTAAATACAAGATTTTTTTCTACTTTTTCATTAGAGAAACAAAAAATTCAACGAACTATTAACATAATTCATTACCTATCAAATAATAGGTAGTTTCTCAACCTATTCGCAGTAAAAAATTCTCTTTTCTATAGTATAGAAAAGAGAATTTTTTAATCTAAACATCCTTCAATGCTAAAAAGCATAATACAAACCTAACCTATATTGCCAAGGAGAATTATAAACTGTTGGTTGAAGGTTTTTAGTTTGTCCAAACCAAAGTGCATTCACCAAAAATTCTGCTGTAAACGAAAACCCTTTGTCAAAAGACGTATTATAACCTAAACCTACATTAATAGCAGGTACAAAACGACGAATCAATTGTCCACCATTGTATTGCGTATGGTTTAAGTACTCTCCTTCCACGTGTGCATATAACCCTTTAATTCCTCTGACTTCTGGAAACGGACGCAAATTTGCAAATATTCTTCCTCCATAAACATTATCACCTACGTATTGTACTCCATTAAAATAAGCACTATAGATATAGGTTCCTCCAATTCCCAAGCCAACATACTTCCCTAACAAGTAACCTACATAAGGAGATACATCAATAAACACATATTGCCCAAAAGCAAGACTAAAAGTCATCCCAATAAATAAATTATCTACCTTAAATTGATTTTTAGGTTCCTTGATTTTTTTATCTGGTCTATTATTATTTATAATAACCGTATTATCAATTACCTCATCGTCTGGAAGCGTATCGGTCACCTGTGCAAAAGATAGCTGAGCACTAAATAAAATAAATAGTAAGAATAAGAATTGTCGTTGCATTTTGATTAGTTGTGATGAATACAATATTTAGAATTGTGTCTTTAAAATCGCTTGTTTTTAATAATACTTAATAACATCCTAAAACTTTTTTTTGTTGAAGTAGTCCATTTAAAATTCAGATAATTAATCTTCAAATTATGAATTCAACAATGCTCATAATAAGTTTCATCTTGATAATCATCAAAATAGAGCTTTTGTTAGTATATTCTTGTTATTAAAACCCATAGGATACTCTTATTATATAATACGTCTTAGGAGTTTAGTAAGGTTGGTCAATTATTTTTTTTAACAAAAAAAAACAAA